>Ga0209395_1008826_pt1 | contig 10165 bp, 13 predicted proteins | sample GOMGulsemesocosm_3_FD_184635 | JGI IMG/M metagenome (GOLD analysis project Ga0209395, IMG submission 184635) | Methane-oxidizing microbial communities from mesocosms in the Gulf of Mexico - GOM9D Gulf of Mexico (SPAdes) (version 2) | ecosystem: Environmental > Aquatic > Marine > Cold seeps... | reverse complement strand
CGCAGAAATGAGCTCATGCTTAGAATGCGCGAAACTGAAGAAATTGCCGACGAAATGGAATATGTTGGTGTGTTTTACACGCTTACTTGTCCGTCAAAATTTCACCCTAAGTCACATAAGTGGAATGGCTCAACACCGAAAGACTCACAAGCTTATTTAGTTAAAACATGGTCGCAAACACGGTCAAAGTTAAACCGCTTAGGTATTAATTACTTTGGTATTCGTGTTGCTGAACCGCATGCAGATGCTTGCCCACATTGGCACATGATGTTGTTTATGCCAAAAAATAAAGTGCAATGGGTTAATGCCATTATACGTAAATACTTTATTAGTGAAGACCGCCAAGAATTAATTAACCGTTATGAAGACCGTACAAGTTTATTCAAAGCTTATAAACAAAAGCGTCGTTTATGGGGCCATAAAAAAAGCCAAGGCATAAAAGCCAAAGCACCTGAAAAATTTCATAGAACATTTTCACCACGTTTCACCGCCGTACTTATGGATAAAACCAAGGGTAGCGCCGCTGGATATATTGCTAAATACATTTCAAAAAATATTGACGGTTACCAAGTAACTGATCACGAAGATGCAGAAACAGGCGAAAACATTGTTGTTAACCCTGTTTTGTCGTGGGCCAGTACTTGGGGTATTCGTCAATTTCAATTTCAAGGTAGCCCAAGCGTAACTGTTTACCGTGAGTTACGTAGGGTTAGAACACCTGTTGAACAATTCGATTTAGAGCGCGTTAGGCAAGCAGCCGATGACGGTAGCTGGATTAACTTTTCAAAACTTATGGGCGGTATGTGCATTGGCCGTAATGCCAATTTTAAAACAGCTTATGAAGTTACCCCCATGGGCAATAAATATGCTGAAGCAGTTAAACGCGTAAAAGGTGTGGTTACTGGCACAAGCCCCATTGCGCAAGCTGTTAGAGAGTTAAGAGGCGAAGTAAGCGTAACAGAAGATGCAACATTATTAACGCGAGTAACCAATTGGGTAAAACAGTTAAAGGGAACAGCGGAAAGATTAGCGGCTCAAGACGAGGGTTTTGTCGGCTCTGCCGACCAGTCTTGGACTAGTGGGAATAACTGTACGCCAATGGCTACAACCACTAGAGCCGAGTTGAAGCTCGGCATGTTGGGTTTATCGAAAAGTGAAATTTTCGAGATGAAGAAAGGTAAAAAGGTTCGCAAAAAAGACCGTGTTTATCAATTAATCGATAAACAAGTGGTTAGTTTCGATATTGAAAGCGCAAGTAAAGCGCAACAAAAAGACGAAATTAAACATTTTGCGGCTATTAATGCCCGTAAATCATTAAGAACCGAACCAAACGTAAACGATTGGCAATTAGCAAAAGACTTTGTTGCTTGTGCCTTTAGCCATGCATTTAACGATGGCCGAACAATTCCAAACGATGACGATTGGCAATACGCCCGAGATGTAGAGTCGGGCGACGCTGAATTAGATTGGTGGGACGAAGGGCTAATGTCAGCCTAATTTTAAAATAAGTACCAGGGGGAGAAATGGAAAACGCTAAATTTACGGAATTTGAGCAAGCAACCTGTGAACAATTGGTTTCTTGCAAAATGACGAAGTTGAATAAAGAAACCGATGAACAGCTTAATTTGAGAATAGAAGAAAAAATGCAATGCCCAAAATTTATCGATGAAGTTAGGGCGTTAGTCGCGAACTGGAACAAACAACGAGAAGAAAAGGGGTTAGTGATATGGGTGTAAGTAAACAGCAGTGTCAAGAAAGTGCCTTTGTTTTAAAAATTGGCGATCGATACTTTTGCGGATTCTCTAAAACAGGTAGGGCAATGACCGCTTGGTCGTTGGCGGGTGCAAAAACGTATATGCCTTTTCAAACCGTTGGCAATGAATGGTTGCATGAAGATTTAACAAGACTTGATGCTAAAAAGAAAAAGTATGTAAGAAAAACAATTTCTATTACTGAATAAAGGATAACAACATGAACAAAACTTTAGATTTAAACGAATTACTAGCAGCAGTTAAAGAATTAAAAGACCATTGGGTAGGTAAGTATTTAACCAAAGTATTTATTTCATGTTATCGCGGGAAAAAAAGCCCAATAGACTTGCGACAGTTCAACAACCTTGATTATGAAAACCGTGATTTATTCATGCAAATAATTAATATGCGCACCTTCTCAGGTTGGAATGATGAAAATCTTTATCAATGTGAAATACGTTTGAAAAAATTAGTGGGGATCAAGTAAATGAAGACTAATGAAAGCATGCTTTTACCAGGTGAATTGGTAGTTGATAATTATTGCGGTGGTGGTGGTGCAAGTACTGGCCTTGAAATGTTTCTAAAGTGCAAAGTCGATATTGCTATAAACCACAATAAAGAAGCCATTGATATGCACAAAGTTAATCATCCTGACACGAAACATTATTGTGAATCTGTTTGGGATGTTGACCCCGTTAAAGCGTGCAATGGTCGTCCCGTTGGTGTGGCGTGGTTTTCACCAGATTGCACGCACTTTTCAAAAGCAAAAGGTAGTACACCTGTAAGTAAAAACATTCGTGCGCTTGCTTGGGTTGCAGTAAAGTGGGCGGCTTTAGTGCCTGTTCGTGTTATCCCATTAGAGAACGTAGAAGAATTTCTAACATGGGGGCCAGTTGTTGACGGTAAACCATGTAAAGAACGTAAAGGTGAAATATTCAAGGGTTTTATTAAAGCACTAACCACAGGACTAGAAAAAGAAAGCCCTGTATATAGCGATATTTATCATGCGCTGTTTAAATTTAATTACGACATTAAATATAAGCTTTCACTGTATAAAAAAATAAAGGCCGGCTTAGGTTACGATGTTGAATGGAAAATATTAAAAGCGTGTGATTATGGTGTGCCAACAATTAGGAAACGTTTCTTTTTAATTGCCAGAAATGATGGCCAACCTATTGTTTGGCCAGAAATAACACATGGCGATGAAAAAAACGGTTTACTACCTTATAAAACAGTGGCTGATCATGTCATTGATTGGTCATTACCTGCAAAATCTATATTTAATCGTACGCGTCCTTTAGCCGATAAAACAATGCAAAGAATTGCTAAGGGAATTCAGCGTTTCGTTATAGATAACCCCGAACCTTATATCGTAAAAGGTGAAATAATGCCATTTATTACTGAATGCGCTAACGGAAGTAGTCAACGAAATATGTCTGCTAATGAACCATTAAGAACCATTTGTGCTCAAGTAAAAGGTGGTCATTTTGCTTTAGTTACCAGTTACATTGTTAAAATGCGCGGTACAAATTTAGGGCATAAAATTGATGAACCATTGCATACAATTTCAGCGGGTGGAAATCATCATGGTGAAGTCAGAGCGTTTTTAATTAAATATTACGGCAAAGTCGGCGGACAGTCGGTAACATCGCCATTACATACGGTTAGAGCTACAGATTGTTTTGGCTTAGTGCTTATTAAAGGTGAAAAGTATCAAATTGCAGATATCGCTTTACGTATGTTAGCACCACATGAATTATATGCGGCTCACGACTTTCCTATCGATTATAAGATAAGCCACAACAGCGAAGGAAAAAAGAACACCATAAAAAATCAAGTGGCTAGGGTAGGTAACTCAGTACCACCAACTATGGCCGGATTAATCGCATACGCTAATTTAGGTCCAATAAAACAACATAACCGAATTGCAGCTTAAAAAGCGACTAATAAAAATAATAGATTAACTTACCATAACTTGGAAAGCTGAAAATAACTTATGGTGGGTTAATGGTTAATGTAGCGTGTATTAACCATAAGCCTCTGTTTTTAATGTAAGTAATTTTTTACAATAAATAAAACATCTTGAGTACAAAAAAATTATTTAAAAAAAATTCACTAACAAAAAACAATTGAAATAAAGTGTTGCGTTTTTCTCATATCAAAGGTAATACCAGTATCGGGTTAGTGTTTACCAACTGAATTTATACTCTAAAGAATCTACAGTAAAACCACAGATTTTATCACTTGCAATAACAAGCAAACCTCATTATCTTGTGGTCTAGAAAGGATTTTTGCTGATGTTCAGGAAAGAAAAAAACCCTTGGAATCTCCACAATTCCAAAGGTTCTATAGTCAGCACAAGCCGGAGTTATTCGGGGGATGACATTTGTTTTCAAAGCCACTATATATTTTTAGGGTTACAGGTTCAATATTTTTTTGTTGAATCGTCTTCTTTCGCTTACTTCATGTTTTTTCATTTTGAAGTTAAGGAAATGAACATGATATCTGTTGACGTAAAAATCAAATTTAAGATACCAAGTTTTATTTATATTATTCAGTTTTGGATAATGTAATATAACTTAAGCCACCTTCGGGTGGTTTTTTTATGCTATCAATTCAGGTGAAGGTTTATGCATTCGAATGCTACGAGTAACAACACCTTCAACCTGAATATGGTCCTCTTCATTTATTTTTATTGGCGAATGGCTTTTATTTGCCGACAAAAGTAATCTATTCGGTTTATCAAATAACTTACAAATAAACTCACCGTTAAAGTTAGCAATAATCACATCACCACTACAAAATGTTTCGGCTCTATCAACTAAAAGTAGGTCACCGTCGAAAATGCCAACGCCTTGCATTGAGTCACCAGAAGCTTGCCCGATAAAGGTTGCGTTCGGGTGAGATATTAATAATTGGTCTAACGACAAACCAAGTTCTTTATATTCTGCGGCAGGAGATTCAAAGCCAGTAATGCCACAGCTTGTTAAGATAGGAATGATTTTCATAATAACGCATCTGTATAAATATACAGTCATTATAGTTTTAATAGTTTGAAAAAGTAAGCCTAAATTATTAGAACAAAATTTTTAAACATAATAACTAACTATCAAACCATTGCTAGATGTTGGGTTTATCCTTTTAATACATTATGATAGCTGAAATATTGTGAAAGGATTTTTCGATTATGAGTGAAAAAAGGTTGAGCATTAAAAATATAGTTGACGCATTTAAAAAGGCGTTTACTTTATTTTTCTCTCATTATTTGATGGTTGCCTCTAGTCTTGCGTTTATATTCTCGACGATTTGTTTTGCTTGGACAACTTCATATTTTAACATGTGGGGGATTGAGTTCTTTGACTACGCATCAGTTTCTGACATGTATGTTGTTGCATTTAAATTAGGGATTGTTTTAGGGCTTGTTTTTACTTCATTAATGATCATTATGATAATTGCCCTTGTTATTACTCTGGTATACTTTTCGGAAAACTTCGTTAGGTCATTTGCATCAATAGTTGCTTTGAATATAGGGTGTCTAATTACAATTGGTTTCTTGACATATACTTTATTTATAGATGCCGACAGAAAGAATCCATACGAACCCTCTGAGTTTTTCAAAATTAAAGATGTTATCTCTGAAAGCGCAAGGGTTAATGTTAAATTACGCTGGAACACCTTAGGTTCTATTGACTGTGTAGCCGTAATAGGTGGAACTGCAGATTATTTGTTTGTTTGGGATTATAAAAAATCTTCACCTATTATTCTTGCTCGCTCAAGTGTGATGATGGTTTCAGTCGCTGTGCCTAAAATGCCTGATTTTGTAAATGAAATCATGGTGGCTGAAGATGTTGATACAAGTTGGTATAGTCGTAGAGGTGACGAACTACCACCCCCACCGAACGGAATTAGAAGTCCAGAAAATAAAATAGAATTTGATAAATGGGTGAGTGATTTAAAGTCAGTATGTGATCAATCTATTTAGGGAATACATTTATTGATGAAGTTTGAGCGGTACTTGCAAAAGTGCCGGTTATATTTTTTGACCGAAGCAACTTTTTTGTCTACGCTATAAATTCTACTCAATCATGGATGATGAAAATGGACGCTTTAGAATTTGACCGATTAAATTTACTCTCAGAAAAAGCCCTACACGATACCGCAACTTCAACAGAACTAGCCGAATTTAATCAATTATTATCTATTTGGAATACAGCTTCAGAAGTTAATTTGTTTAATGGTAAGTATAGTTCGGAAGATTGATGACTGTATTTGCTTCACTTCATGTGTAAAAATTAACAAAATCAAGAAGCTTGTCGACTTTAGAATTAAATTTAAGCCACCTACGGGTGGCTTTTTTTATGTCATATTCGTTAGATTACAGGCATTATAAAATAAAAAAGGAATTTACCATGTTCAAAAACTTTTTCGATTCACTTTTCATTATTGACCCCAAAGAGAAACCAGCACCGTCTTTTTTACTGGCTTACATTTTTACTTGGCTGGTTGTTCAGCATGAAGTTACTCTCGCGTTTTTTAAAACTAATGGCGACTTTACCACTCGTTTCAATGCAAGTTTGAACTTAACCAATGAAATGGAATATGGTTTTACGGAGGTGTTGGGCATAACCTTGGTTGTTGTTTTAATTCGCTTTATATTGAATGGTGTTATTTATTACATGAGAGAATTGATTGAAAACAAAACGCAAGACTTTTTAATCCTTAATAAACATAAGTCGCCAGTTAGCTATGAAATTTTTCATGAGCAACAAATTAAAATATCCGAGCTTCAAACGAGTTTGTTGTCATCACAAGATAGAGAGAAAATAGCAAAAGAACTTGAGCAAACAGCCGATTCCAATAAACATAATGTAACGATAGAGAGAGACAAATATAAAGCGCAGTTTGACGAGCAGATTCGAAACAACAATTCTCTTACATCACAACTTCAGTCTAGTGAGAAGAAAGTACAAAATAATGAAATGGAGATAGAGGCTTATGCCTCAAATCAATATGAATATAAAGGAAAAATTAAAGATTTGGAAAGTGAACGTGATTGGCTATTATTGAGAAATAATACTGTAGTTCAAAGATTAAAGTTATGGTCGAATAATGCTGAAAACGAATACATTAATTTAATTAATCATGTCGACACTAAAGAAAGCGGAATAAATAAAGATGCGAATGAGCAAATTAAAAGGCTTCTTGATTCAAGAATATTATACTCAGACACGAGCGAAAAAGACTTAACAGGCTTAATCAGTAGAATAAAAATGTCGGATACAGTTAGAGAACTAACAGAGAAGTTGAATAATATTGCTGTTGGCCCTTCATCTACATCCGAAGAAATTGCAGAGAAAGTAAAATTACTTAATGGTTCATTGTAAAAAATGAAGCAATAAGAAGAAAAATGAATATTGAATTAAGGGGGCGTTTTTTAATTAACCCCACTCAACAAGTCAAGTTGCTGGTGTCTTGGTAAGTTTTTTATCAGTTGCGCAGCAAGTTGAGCTGTGGTCGCAAGTGGCGGGTTAAGATAGTGATCGAACCCGATAGTAATTCTAAAGGTTGCCCCACATTCTTTTGTATTACTACATGAAGCATACAAGTGTGTAGCGTGTGAACTTTGTTTTTCTCTCGAGGTAACGTTTGCTTTATGCTCACAGTTCGGACAAGTAACACGTGCCATTATAACCACCCATTTAATTAACTTAGCTGTAATTATATACAGCTATAAAATTATCACAATATATTATCGTAGACACTCCACACATAAGAAAAATCACTCCTCTTCGCCTCCCGCTTTCGTAAGAAAAACGCGAACTTTTGACATTAGTTATGACATAGCCGTTCATTAATCAACGGTGTTAACAATAACTTATAGGATCGTTACACATGATCGTTTGTCAAAGTTGTGACATTAAATGCCATTAAATGATTGTTAAACCTTGCCAAAAGTAGCAAAAAGCATGATATTACTAATGCTTATCATCAAACAGATAAGTTTTTTATAAAGTTTTAAGGGTGGTTATATGAATTATTTAATTAAAAATGAAGAGAAAATAGAAAAGATAGAATTATTAATAGGGCAAACAAGCATCACAAGTAAGAACATGAAAAAAGCAATAATTGATTATTATTGTAGTGATAGTAATAGAACTAAACGTGCAACAGCATTATTAAATGATGTTGAAGAATCTAATTTAAGCAGAGATATGAAAAAAGTTAACTTAGAAGCAAAGAAGTTGGAAAGGTTGAAGGAGCTTGACTGGCCTGAGTATAAAGCGTTTTTGGAATATAAAAAAACAATGCATTGATCATAGTGAAAATATCAATGCATTGTCGATAGTTAAAAACTTCTAGCCTAATTGACTGATTTTTTATTATCTTCTTTTGCTTTAAAGAAAACTCTAAATAGCCGCATCAAACCTAATGTACTTACTGCAATACCAACAATAATAAATTCGAAGTACCACGGGGCACCTTCATAACCCATAGCTTGCCAACCAGCCGCCATATAAACCTGAGTTGATGGGACAAAGTGCATTATAAAAAGCGCTAGAAACACAGCAATAATTAATTCGTCCATGTAGGTATTTTTACGGTTTTTCAATACTTGTATATCATAGTCAGCATCGTTGCCTTCACTTTTAGCTAGTCGGTTAGCTTCTGCATCGAATTTGGCTATTTTTAATTTACATTCAGACGTTGCAATGCTTGAAGCCATTTCTGAAGCGATACGCTTTCGTTCGCGATAACTGCCAGTAAGGTCAGCGATAGGGTTTGTAAAAAAACTTAAAACAGACGTAAATATACTCATAAATCACCTATGTATTTAAAATGTCACCATCGGTTAAGGTATATTGACCTTGACCAACGTATGGTTCTGCATTTTCTAATTCTCCAGTAGCGACACAATTTACACCTTCCCATAATGCGAAATGACTAGGTGTTGTTGCTGGTGGAATGTCAAAGGTTGGTTGAACGTTTGAATCACGCCCACCATTAACAGCCCCAGAAAATGTCATGGCTTTTCGTGCATAGGCAGGGTCGCCATTATCAATTTGGTCTTGCGTTTTTTCGGTCGGAATTTCATTAGCTGAACCCTTATCACCTGGTAAACCAACATGCAATGACGCTTTATCATAAGCAATGGCATTGGCCTGTTTGTTTTTACCGAACGTAGTTAAATTTGAGGTCATAATAATCTCTCTTAGTTTTTAGTTGCTTGAAAAGTAATTTCTTGTTTGAACGCATTTGACCGACCGTTAGCGGGTCCGAAAATGGTTAGTTCGTGGTAATAAGTACCGCTTAATGTTTTGCTGTCATCTTCTGTTATAGAAATAACCAAATGTTGTTCTGTTGCAGTAATGCCATGTCCTAGTGTTTTCTCTAGATGCACGTTACGTTTATTTGCTGAATACAATTTATAGATAGCATTGGTTAATGTTGATGCATCGATAGGTAAGCCTTTATGAAACAAGGGCACTTCAATATTTAAATTATCTTTTTGGTTAGGGTTGTTATTTGCACACATTTAAAGCGCTCCTTGAATAGTGATGGTATTGCTGATGTTGCAAGGTATTTGCATACTGACTAAGTAACCATTTATGGTTATTGTTCGGGTGATAGGCTCTACAAAATGGTTGTAGCCAATCAAGTTAATATTTGTTGTATTGTTAAAAGAAAAACTAGCGGTTGTAGACTTTTGTCCATGTATTGAAATATTGGCTAATGCCGAAAGTGATAAACCAGAAACAATAGTTTTTTTACCCTGATGGATAAGTAATGCTTGATTTGCTATCTCGAAATTTGCCTTTGTGGATTTATGGCCTGAGACAAAAAGACCGACATTAGCGGCGATAGTAAAGCCACCGCTATGGGAGATTATGTTTGCCGCCGTACCCGAAATAGTGAAGGTCGCAACATTGTTTAGATTAACATTGCCAAATGCAGACTTTTTCCCTTTAGTGTCAATTTTGCAGTTTGGAAAAATAGATAAATTTTGATTTATTGATTTTTTACCATGGAAAGTAGGGGTACAAGCTAACTGAATTTTAACACTTTGTTTTACTGATTTTTCGCCAGAAGTTTTAAGAGATGCACCTTGTGATAATAATACTTTTCCTTGTGAATTCTTTTTTCCTGAAACATTTATACCGATAATTGAAGCAATTGAAAAACTACCAAAAGAAGACTTATAGCCGTTTGTTGAAAGCTGAGTGTCGGCATTAATTAATATTGCACCTACATGTACTTCGTTAATTGTTGCAGTTACAGCGTAGGCCCATTCGACCATATTACTACCGAGATAACCTTGGTTTTTTGTAGCTGACTGTCCTGCTTGTGTTAGTTGGCCATTATTATCGAAATAGGCTTCCAAGCCTGAATCTTGAGATCCAATGCCATGAGTTAAA
>Ga0209395_1008824_pt1 | contig 10168 bp, 8 predicted proteins | sample GOMGulsemesocosm_3_FD_184635 | JGI IMG/M metagenome (GOLD analysis project Ga0209395, IMG submission 184635) | Methane-oxidizing microbial communities from mesocosms in the Gulf of Mexico - GOM9D Gulf of Mexico (SPAdes) (version 2) | ecosystem: Environmental > Aquatic > Marine > Cold seeps... | reverse complement strand
TTAGATTATGGAATCCCAACGTAATTTACTTGTCATCGGATTATTGTTTGTCAGCTTTTTGCTATTCACCGAGTGGCAAAATAAAGACAACCCGGTTGCAGTACCAACAACGACTCAAGCGATCACAAATGGTTTAACTGGCGATGTACCGGCAGGCAGTGACGCAAAAACTGACGCTCCGAATTCTGAGCAATCAAATAACTTGATTACTATCAGCTCTGATGTACTTGAACTAACTATCGACACATTAGGTGGTGATATCGTTCGTGCAGATTTACTTGAGCATGCGACTGAGTTAGATGCTGAAGAGCGTTTCACCTTATTACAAAATGATGCAACAAATGTTTACGTTGCACAAAGTGGTCTTATTGGCGCAAACGGTCCAGATGCAAACACAAATGGTCGCCCGCAATATACAACGACTGCACAAAGCTTCACGATGTCAGGTGATACGTTAAGTATCCCACTGTCTTATACAGATGCTAACGGGGTGCAATTTACAAAAGTATTTACCCTAACTCGTGGCAAGTATGACGTTGACGTTAGCTACAAAATTAATAACCAATCCGCTAACGCGATTTCGGTTCAAATGTACGGTCAATTGAAACAAAATATTGATCTAAGTACTGACGAAGGCAGCAGCATGATGATGCAGGCTTATCGTGGTGCAGCACTTGGTACAACTGATAAACGTTATGAAAAATATGATTTCAGTGATATCAGCGATGCAAACCTAAGCCGCACAACAACGGCTGGTTGGGTTGGGATGTTACAGCATTACTTCGTATCCGCTTGGATCCCAGGAGATAGCCAAAACCATTTCTACAGCTTGAACATTGGTCGAACTGACTTTACTCAAGGTCAAGCGATTATCGGTTTCAAACAACCTGTTGAAGCAATTGCAGCAAACAGCGAAGCAACTATCTCAGCAAAACTTTGGGTTGGTCCAAAACTGCAAGATCAGATGGGTGAATTAGTTGAAGGTCTTGACCTAACTGTTGATTACAGCTGGTTATGGTTCATCGCACAACCATTATTCCAACTATTACAGTTCTTCCATGGTTTAGTGGGTAACTGGGGTATTGCGGTCATCATGATCACATTTACCGTACGTGGCGCAATGTATCCACTAACGAAAGCGCAATACACGTCAATGGCGAAAATGCGCTTACTACAGCCAAAACTGACTGCACTACGTGAAAAATGTGGTGACGACAAACAAAAAATGTCGCAATCAATGATGGCATTGTATAAAGAAGAGAAAGTAAATCCATTAGGTGGTTGTTTCCCAATGATCATCCAAATGCCTATTTTCATCTCGCTATACTGGGCACTAATGGAAAGTGTGGAACTACGCCACGCACCATTCGCATTGTGGATTAATGATTTATCAGCACAAGACCCGTACTACGTATTACCGCTATTAATGGGTGTTACTATGTACATGATTCAGAAAATGTCTCCGACACAAGTTCAGGATCCAATGCAACAGAAAGTAATGCAGTTTATGCCTGTTATGTTTACTTTCTTCTTCTTGTGGTTCCCTGCTGGTCTAGTTCTATACTGGTTAATGAGTAACGTTGTTACAATTATCCAACAAACTATTATTTTCCGAGCACTGGAAAAACAAGGTTTGCATAGCAAAAAATAAGTTTGCTAATCTCATCAAGGCGGCACTTGTGCCGCCTTTTTTCATCTCAGAAACACACTATCTTCGGGTTATTACATGCTAACTAATGAAACGATCATTGCACAAGCCACACCGCCAGGACGAGGTGGTGTTGGTATTATTCGTATCTCTGGACCAAAAACAGAGTTAGTCGCACAAATAGTTTTAAATAAAATTCCAACCGTGCGTAAAGCCGATTACTTATCTTTCTTAGATGAAGAACAGCAAACGATTGATCAAGGTATAGCTATCTTATTCAAGGCACCGAACTCGTTTACCGGTGAAGATGTTTTAGAATTACAAGGCCACGGTGGTCCTGTGATTATGGATATGTTGATGCGACGTATCTTAAAAATTGATGGCATTAGAATGGCTCGCCCAGGTGAATTCTCTGAGCGTGCATTTCTGAATGACAAAATGGATTTAACCCAAGCAGAAGCTATTGCCGATCTGATTGATGCCACCTCTGAACGCGCAGTTAAATCCGCAATGAATTCACTACAAGGTGAATTTTCTAAAAAAATTAATACCCTGACAGAAAGTTTAATTCACTTACGTATTTATGTTGAAGCTTCAATTGATTTTCCTGAAGAAGAAGTCGACTTTCTTGCTGACGGTAAAATAGCCCAAGCCCTATACAAAATTATGGATAACCTAAGCGCAGTTCAAAAAGAAGCGAAGCAAGGTGCCATTATTCGTGAAGGCATGAAAGTTGTTATTGCTGGTCGTCCTAATGCAGGTAAATCAAGTTTGTTAAACGCATTAGCAGGTAAAGAATCTGCAATTGTCACTGACATAGCAGGTACAACGCGTGACGTATTACGCGAACATATCCACATCGATGGCATGCCATTACATATTATTGATACCGCAGGTTTACGCGAAAGCCCTGATCGTGTAGAGCAAATCGGTATTGAACGCGCGTGGGAAGAGATCAATAATGCGGATCAAGTGTTATTCATGGTTGACGGCACCACCACAGACGCAACGGATCCTGCAGAAATTTGGCCAGACTTTATCGATCGTCTGCCCTCGTCGATCGGACTTACCGTGGTCAGGAATAAAATGGATCTTACTGGTGAGACGCTAACAGTGAGTGATGATCAAAGCCATCCGGTATTTAAAATATCAGCCAAAGAGAACCTTGGCTTAGATGAGCTTAAGGATCACTTAAAAGAATGCATGGGCTACCAAAGCAATACAGAAGGTGGTTTTATTGCTCGACGTCGTCACTTAGATGCGATAGAGAAAGCCGATGAGCACCTACAGATAGGCAAACACCAACTTGAAGTTTACATGGCAGGAGAGCTGCTGGCAGAAGAACTACGGTTAGCGCAAGAGCAACTGTCAGAAATTACTGGCGAGTTCACTTCAGATGATCTTCTTGGTCGTATCTTTACCTCATTCTGTATCGGTAAATAAAAAATCAAAAGAAAAGAGATGATCCTAATAGGGATCATCTCTTTATCCACAACATCACTATTTACCGTTACAGCAAGATCATAATGTTCACACCAAATGCACTTCTGCAATGACTTAACAAGATCCTGATTACAAACCCATCCACAGAGTTACCCACAACTTAACCCCAATAGATAACAACTATGACAACAACTAAAACAGTCAATAAAGCGGCGATGTAACGCATTTGTTTTAACCCTAAAAATGCGCCTTAGCCGATTAAAAAAGTGGATGCTACACCCCCGCAATACAAACTTGAATATCTAATTGATGCTCGAGACAAAATTCGTGAGCCTGCTGCTGAGAAATATAACCTTGTGCTAATAGTAAGTGGATCTCACTGTATAAGTTAGCCTCTTCCAATACCTTACCAGGCACCGTGTGCTCTATCACAGCGCTAGATTCAACTTGTTCATATAACGCTTTAACGACAGGCCCAGGTAACTGCCAAGATTGCGCAATCAGCGCTGACAAGCGCAATGAATGTTTAGTCATCATCTGACGGAACAACTTGGAGTTTGGTTTAAATTGTGGATCACTGGTATTCATCTCATCAACAATCAATTTAAACAATGCAATTTTACCCACATCATGGATCAAGCCAAGGAAATATGCTAAATCAGGATCAGCTCCCCTACTCTTCGCCAGCTTTTTTGCCCACAAGGCAGTCGTTAGTGAATGCTGCCATAAATACTGACCAAACAGCTTAAAATAGATCGGCTTTATCTCGGTAATATTTTGCATTACGATCGTCAGTACAATCGATTTTATTTGCAAACCACCTAAACGCACAACCGCTTCTTGTAAACTCGTGACTTCTTGAGTGCCTAATTGATAATGCGCAGAGTTCACTAACTTAATCACATCAGCAGCCAAAGCAGGATCTTCGGTAATCAAGTCAGCCAGCTGCTGAGCAGTATAATTATCGCTGTCAATTAAGTTGGATACTTTATGCAATACAGCAGGCAGTCTGACGACGTTCAAAGCAATGTTTTCAGGACGCCCTACACTTGCTTCGACTTTAAGCAAAATACTTTTCTCTAATGGGTTCAAACCCTGATTAGCCTCTGTATTCACGTTCTGATTATTAAACAACAGGTCATAAAAGAGTGAGCTAGTATCAATTACCTCATTCCTCACAGTGACATCAGGTATACTAACGCTAGGTGTAGCAACGTTATTAATTACAGGTTTGGTGGACGTTATCTTTGCTTTTCCTGTCGCTTTGGAGTTCCCAAATACATTAAGCAAACGTTGAAATAATGAAGCCATAAGCGCCTTAATCAGCAATAAAGAAAATAATAATAATTGCTTATATTTTACAATAAAACGATCGTAATAAACCATTTAATAAGAGAAAACCATGCATACATTTGAAATTATTGTCGGTACAACGTTGGGATCAGCTGAATATGTAGCTGATCATTTAGCAGAGAAACTTGTTGATCAAGGTTTTCAAGTCAATATACACCTCGATCCTCAACTCAAAGATTTACCGATCAACAAAAACAATCCCTGGATCATTTGCACCGCCACCCATGGAGCAGGTGATTATCCAGAAAATATAGCCCCGTTAGCGCAACAATTGGCGACAGATAGCCCCGATTTAAGCGCAGTAAAGTACTGCGTAGTCGCTCTTGGCTCTAAAGCTTATGATCAATTCTGCAATGCTGGGCACATGATCGATCGTCAATTAACACAATTGAATGCCGAAAAAGTGGCGATCACACTCGAAATTTGCACACTAGAAACGCCGATCCCTGAAGATGCGATCGACGACTGGTTTCCAGAATGGTCTCAGAATTGGCTATAATATAACCATGATCGACTTTTTTTATTTTTATTTTCTGTGGATAACTATAGATCTTTCTTGTGATCAACCTATAGTTATCCTTGTAGAATAAATAGCCTTCCCCATGCCCTGTGCATAACTAGGCTATTTACACCCAAGTTATACGTAACAAGCACAACCCTTACTAACAGCAAGTGATCGCAGCTAAACGCATGATCTTTCTAGATCAAAAGTGAGTTATCAACAGATCAAGCGCTCCTTAATAATAGATCTAATAAGATCTCTTTTAAGATCTAAAGATCAACAGTTGGATCTAAATAAAAAAATGTTTAAGATCATTTGCATCTGTTAGAGAAAACCGTAGACTGTGCCGCTCTGAATATATCCGCCAAATAAAACCTGAGGTGATACATGGCATACCATGAACAATTTGAAGTTATCGTCGTAGGTGGCGGACATGCTGGTACCGAAGCAGCAGCAGCTGCTGCTCGCATGGGACGAAATACATTATTATTAACCCATAATATCGATACGCTTGGACATATGTCATGTAATCCAGCCATCGGTGGTATTGGTAAAGGCCACTTGGTTAAAGAAATCGATGCTCTTGGCGGTATCATGGGTCAAGCAACCGACCTAGGTGGTATCCAATTTAGAACATTGAATTCAAGTAAAGGACCTGCAGTTCGAGCAACTCGAGCACAAGCGGATCGTTTACTCTATAAATCAGCTGTACGCCAAAAACTTGAAAATCAGCAAAACTTAACTATATTCCAACAGTCAGTTGAAGATCTTATTATTGAAAACGATCGTGTTGTGGGTGTAATTACTCAAGCAGGTCTATCGTTTAGAGCTAAGTCAGTGGTATTAACCGTAGGTACTTTCCTTGACGGACTTATCCACATTGGCTTGCAAAACTATCCAGGTGGTCGCGCAGGTGATCCTGCATCAGTTTCACTTGCTGCTCGTTTACGTGAGCTGCCAATTCGAACTGATCGTTTAAAAACAGGTACACCACCTCGTATTGATGGCCGTACCATTGATTTTTCCGTGATGGAAGAACAACACGGTGATGATCCTACGCCGGTATTCTCTTTCTTAGGTAGTCGTAAAGATCATCCACAACAAATACCTTGTTTCATCACCCATACAAATAACAATACACACGATGTGATCCGTAGTGGCATGGATCGTAGTCCAATGTACACAGGGGTGATCGAAGGCATTGGTCCACGTTACTGTCCTTCGATCGAAGATAAGATCACCCGCTTTGCAGATAAAGAATCGCACCAAATTTTTATTGAACCTGAAGGTTTGACTACTCACGAAGTTTACCCTAACGGTATTTCAACAAGTTTACCGTATGATGTTCAGGTTGATCTTGTTCGTTCGATCCGCGGTTTAGAGAATGCTCATATTACCCGCCCTGGGTATGCGATCGAGTATGATTACTTTGATCCCCGCGATCTTAAATTAACGTTAGAAAGTAAATTTATTGAAGGCTTGTTCTTAGCGGGTCAAATTAACGGTACCACGGGTTACGAAGAGGCGGCTGCACAAGGTTTACTTGCTGGTTTAAATGCTGCACGTACAGCCCGAGAAGAAGATACGTGGTATCCGCGCCGTGATCAGGCTTACTTAGGTGTGTTAGTCGACGATCTTGCAACCTTGGGTACTAAAGAACCGTACCGCATGTTTACGAGTCGTGCTGAATACCGTTTGTTATTACGTGAAGATAATGCCGACTCGCGTTTAACCGAACAAGGTCGTGAACTTGGTTTAGTTGATGATCATCGCTGGGCTGTGTTTAACGAGAAAATGGAAGCGATTGAACTTGAACAGCAACGTTTACGTTCTACTTGGATCAATCCTAATAAAGCATTTGCAGATAAGATCAATGCATTACTGGCTAAACCATTGTCTCGTGAACATACATTGGAAGATCTTGTTCGTCGTCCAGAAGTGACTTACAACGCGTTAATGACGATTGAAGAGCTGGGCCCTAAGTTAGAACATGAATCAGCGGCAGAACAAGTTGAGATCACGATCAAGTATGAAGGTTATATTAACCGTCAGAAAGCTGAGATTGAAAAGCAATTACGTCATGAAAATACGTTATTGCCGACTGATTTAGATTACGCCAAAATTAAAGGTCTTTCTAATGAGGTTGTCGCTAAGTTAATCGAGGTTAAACCACAAACGATTGGCATGGCATCTCGAATTTCAGGTATTACGCCAGCCGCGATTTCAATTCTATTAATTTATTTGAAAAAGCAAAACTTACTGAGTAAGTAAATAAACACTACACAGCCACCTTTAAACTCATTTATCGGTGGCTATATAACCGCATTTTTGACATCATTCCCTAATTTACAATGCTACTATTTAACTAAGGTGCCTTTACCTTACTTAGTAGGTTGTCTTTTTCTTTTTTTCTACGATTTAATATTAACTTACTTAATCGCGTTTACCGGAGTAAATCACCCTATGATCAACCGCCTCGAAGCATTATTAGCCCAAACATCTTTGGTTGTGACTGATAGCCAAAAACAGCAATTAGTGGCATTAGTGAATTTGTTACATAAGTGGAATAAGGCATATAACCTGACTTCGGTACGTGATCCAGAAGAGATGTTAATAAAACACATTATGGACAGTCTAGTGGTTAGCCCTTATTTAGAAGGTGAGCGTTTTATTGATGTGGGTACGGGTCCTGGCCTACCGGGTTTACCGTTGGCGATCATGAATCCAGATAAAGAATTTGTATTATTAGATAGCTTAGGTAAACGTATTCGTTTCATCACCCAAGCTGTACACGAATTAAAATTAACCAACGTCACACCTGTGCAATCTCGTGTTGAAGAATACCAACCAGAAATAAAATTTGATGGTGTATTAAGTCGTGCGTTTGCTTCACTAGAAGATATGTTACATTGGTGTAAGCATCTACCAAAACAAGATGGATTGTTTTATGCGTTGAAAGGGGTAAAACCAACGGGTGAAATCAAAACATTGAATACCAAATTCAAACTGGAAGTTGCACATAAACTAACAGTGCCAGAGTTAGAGGGCGAACGTCATCTAATTGTCATGTCTGAGATTAAATAATAAGGAACATTTGTGGGCAAAATCATAGCAATAGCTAACCAAAAAGGTGGCGTAGGAAAAACAACTACTTGTGTCAATTTAGCAGCCTCAATGTCGGCGACTAAACGTAAGGTATTGCTCATTGATCTTGATCCACAAGGTAACGCAACCATGGGCAGTGGTGTAGACAAATATACCGTCGAGTATTCTGCCTATGATTTATTGGTTGATGAAAAGCCTGTTAAAGAGGTTGTTGTTACTGAAACGTCGGGGAAATATCATCTTATTGCGGCGAACCAAGATGTAACTGCCGCTGAAATTAAGTTAATGGAATTCTTTGCCCGTGAGTTACGGTTAAAGAATGCGTTAGCTGCTGTAAAAGATTATTACGATTATATTTTTATTGATTGCCCTCCTTCATTAAATTTACTGACCATTAATGCGATGGCTGCTGCTGACTCGATCATTGTGCCAATGCAATGTGAATATTATGCACTAGAAGGACTTACTGCTTTGATGGATACGACCAGTAAATTGTCAGCCGCTGTGAATCCCGAATTAAAAATCGAAGGCATACTGCGTACCATGTATGACCCTCGCAATAGATTAGCATCAGACGTATCTGAACAACTGAAGCAGCATTTCGGGGATAAAGTCTATCGCACGGTGATCCCACGTAATGTTCGCTTAGCTGAAGCGCCGAGCTTTGGTGCGCCTGCCATGTATTATGATAAATCATCTAACGGGGCTAAAGCGTATTTAGCGCTCGCGGGTGAAATTATCCGTCGTCAAGAATTAGCAAATGAACAAAGCGAACAGACAAAGGAACAAGCATGAACGCGAAAAAACGAGGGTTAGGTAAAGGTCTGGATGCTTTGCTCGGCACAAGTGCCATGGCAAGAACCAAAGAACAAACTGCTGATGATTTACCGCAATCGGTACCAGCGGTTGAAAACGAATTCAAAAAATTACCGATTGAATGGTTATATCCAGGTAAGTATCAACCACGTAAAGACATGGCTACGGATGCCTTAGATGAGTTAGCAGCATCAATTACAGCTCAAGGCATTATCCAACCTATCGTGGTGCGTGAATTAAACGCGCAACAATTTGAAATTATTGCCGGCGAACGTCGCTGGCGAGCCGCACAATTAGCAGGTTTAAGTAAAGTTCCTTGTATCGTCAAAGATGTGGCTGATGAAGCCGTGATGGCGATGGCGTTGATTGAAAATATCCAACGTGAAGACTTAAACGCGATGGAAGAATCTACCGCATTACAACGTCTCATTGAAGAGTTCTCGTTAACCCATCAACAGGTCGCTGATGCGGTGGGTAAATCACGAGCGTCAGTATCCAACTTACTACGTCTAAATAGTCTCAATAATGACGTGAAAATTTTGCTTGAACATGGCGATATTGAGATGGGTCATGGGCGTGCATTGTTAGGCTTGGAAGGTGAGCTACAATCGCAAGCTGCGAGCAATATTGCCCAGCGTGGTTTAACGGTTCGCGATACTGAAAAGTTAGTGAGAAAATTGCTTGAGCCTAAAGCTGAAACTGCCACAATAAAGGTAAAAGATCCCGACGTGGCTAACCTAGAATACCGCTTATCTGAACGATTAAAAGCCAAAGTTATCATCAAACAAGGTGCAAATGGCTGTGGAAAGTTAACCATTGATTATTCTAGCCTTGCTGAATTGGATGATATAGTTGCAACATTGGGTTAAATTTTAATCTCAAGGTGATAAAGATCAAATTAAGTTAAGATTTTTAAAAGCCTAGTTGTGAGTCAATAAATATACTCAGCTCAGTGAGATACGCTTTTCTTGGCAATTATCTTCACTTGAAATATCAACGGTTTATAATTCACCCAATGTCAAAATAACTTTATTTCATAATAACCGCGTTGTTTAGAATTTAATATTATAAGGGCGGTACTCATTAGTGGGTAACGCCTGTCATCTCTCATTTTTCAGAATATTCTACTTAGCTTTCCTTATCTAGCTTGCAATCAGTTGCATTAGCACCACTTCAACGTATAATTTATCCTGCTTTTAGAAGCGTTTTTGTATATTTTTTTTGAATGCTTCAAAAAGATTGTTTTAGGGGTTTATTGTGTCAAATAAATTAGCAATGAATGCGTTCAATCAAGCTATTAA
>Ga0209395_1008822_pt1 | contig 10168 bp, 13 predicted proteins | sample GOMGulsemesocosm_3_FD_184635 | JGI IMG/M metagenome (GOLD analysis project Ga0209395, IMG submission 184635) | Methane-oxidizing microbial communities from mesocosms in the Gulf of Mexico - GOM9D Gulf of Mexico (SPAdes) (version 2) | ecosystem: Environmental > Aquatic > Marine > Cold seeps... | reverse complement strand
CAATTATCAATTATCAATTATCAATTATCAATTATCAATTATCAATTATCAATTATCAATTATCAATTATCAATTATCAATTATCAATTGTTCATTACTAATATTGCTCATCTTCATTCGGGAAATCTTGAGATTTTACATCCTTACTATACTTCTTAAAAGCATTGCTCATATCCTCAAATAAATTTAAGTATCTACGTAAAAAGCGAGGATGAAATTCATGTGTCATTCCAACCATATCATGAGTAACCAAAACTTGTCCATCTACACCGCCACCAGCACCTATTCCTATAACAGGAATTGTTAGTTTATCAGCCACTCTTTTTGCCAATGCTGCGGGTACTTTTTCGATGACCAACGAAAAACAACCTAGTTTTTCCAGTAACAAAGCATCTTCAATTAATTTTTCCGCTTCTGCCTCTTCTTTTGCACGTACTGTATAGGTTCCAAATTTATAAATAGATTGAGGAGTCAAGCCTAAATGTCCCATAACAGGAATTCCTGCATTAAGAATTCTTTTTATAGATTCTTTAATTTCTTTCCCTCCTTCTAATTTGATAGCATGTCCGCCAGATTCTTTCATAATTCGAATTGCAGAGCGTAATGCCTCTTTTGGATCCGATTGGTAGCTCCCAAAAGGCAAATCAACTACGACCAAACTTCTAGAGGAAGCTCTAACAACAGCACTTGCGTGGTAAATCATTTCATTCAAAGTAATAGGTAATGTCGTTTCATGACCAGCCATTACGTTAGATGCTGAATCTCCAACAAGAATTACATCAATTCCGGCAGAATCTACAATTTTAGCCATGGTATAATCGTAGGCAGTTAACATGGATATTTTTTCACCATTGTGTTTCATTTCAATCAATGAATTTGTGGTTACTCTTTTGTACTGTTTTTTTGCTAAAGACATGTTTTTTGAATGTTTAAAATTCAGAGGGTAAAAGTAAGCAAAGATTTTTGAAAAGAAGTAGAAGGACAAATAGTCATTTGAAGTGAATTGTTTCTTAGGCATCATTTTAAGAGCTAGAAAATTAGTGAAAGACATAATTTTGTTTGATTAGAAGGCAATACCACAACAGAAAATGGTTTTAACGAATTATTAATGATAAAAACTCGGAAAACTGTTTGTTTTGAGTATATTTATCCTCTAAATAAAAAAAAACATAAACGGGTAGTTGTCAATGGAAAATGTTTCAAATCATACATTAAATCCTGACAAGTGGATTGAGCTTCATGCCGATTATCTTTACAATTATACAATTGTTAGGGTAAATAAAACAGAAGTATCAAAAGACTTGGTTCAAGAAACTTTTTTTGCTGGATTGAAAGCCATGAAAAATTTTGAAGGAAAAGCAAGTGAAAGAACTTGGTTGATCGCCATTTTAAAGCGAAAAATTATAGACTATTATAGAAAAATAAATTCAAACAAAGGGAAAGCCGAAGTTCGAATGAATTTTTACAATGATGGTGAAAATGAAGGAGATTGGCTTGAAGAAAGAGTTCCTCAAACTTGGGGGAGTGATGCGGATAAAAATTTAGAATCTGAAGAACTCGGGAATACAATTAATGATTGTATCGGTAAGCTTCCAGAGAAATATGCAGTTGTTTTTAAGATGAAAACTATTCAGGATTTTGAAACTGAAGAAATTTGTAAGGAGCTAGATATCACAGCGTCTAATTTGTGGGTTATAATTCATAGAGCTAGAACTCAACTGAGGAAATGTATGGAAGATAATTGGTTTATTAAATAAGAGCGAGCATGTCAAAATTTAAAATTACCTGTGATGAAGCGACTACTATTTGTGATAAGTCGCAATATGGAAAGGCAACATTGTTAGAAATTATAAAATTAAGATTTCATTTTATAAAATGTAAAGTTTGTAGCTTGTATACCAAACAAAATACATTAATGACTCGAATTCTTAAAAAGAATAAAAATGGTCATACTCTTTGCAGTATGTCACAAGAAGATAAAGAATTGATGCAAAAGAAAATGGAGGAATTCAAAAGTTGATAGTGTTAAGAACATCATTTTAAAAAGAAATTGTACTACCAATTCTAATCAATGCTTATGGATTTTTTACCAAAAAAAATTGACGACTATGTTGTTGCGCATTCTCAGCAAGAACCGAAATTATTACAAGAACTCAATCGTGAAACTTGGCAGAAAATTTTAAATCCCAGAATGCTTAGTGGAGGTTTTCAAGGCAGAGTTTTGTCCATGATTTCTAAACTTATTCAGCCCAAAACTATATTGGAAATTGGAACTTATACAGGTTATTCTGCATTGTGCATGGCAGAAGGAATGACTGTTGATGGGATATTGCATACGATTGATAGAAATGAAGAATTGTATGATTTTCAGAAAAAATACTTTGACAAATCACCTTATAAAAATCAGTTTCAACAATATATAGGAAATGCTTTGGAAATTATTCCGGAAATTGATGCAAAATTTGATTTGGTATTTATAGATGCTGATAAGGCAAATTATGTCAACTATTTCAATTTGATTATTGAGAAGATGAACAAGGGTGGTGTCATTTTATCAGATAATGTATTGTGGAGTGGTAAAATTGTAGAGAAGGTCAATCCTAAAGATGTTGATACCATTGCTTTATTAGCTTATAATAAATTGCTAAATGAAGATGTAAGAATTGAAACTGTACTTTTGCCTATTAGAGATGGTTTGACAATAAGTAGAGTAAAATAAAATACATTTTTTATAAATATTCTTTGAGTTCTTCTTTAAGCTTGTGGTACTGTTTCAGTTTGCCTTCAAGAATTTGTTTTTCAGATTTACGCTCTGTTTTGGAAAAAGGAGTGTCAAATTCTCCAGAGATTATTTTTATAGATACAGTATCTCCCAATTTTAAAGGTTCATCAATCCATTTTACATATTGATGTTCGTCTGAATTCATTCCACTCACACTTAGATTAATTCCTTTTTTTGGTTTTAATTTTCTATCGAAAATATCTAAAATACAAGTAGTAATAGAATGTTTGCTGTTAAGACCAGCTTTGCATAAAATAATGTCGTTTAATTTTACTTCAAATCCATGTTTTTCCATAGCATTATTTCAAAAATAAAAATCCAGCAAGTTTTTTTATTAGTCGACTGTTTAAAAACTAAAAAGTTCTTTTGATAGGTCCAGAAATATCATCAATTTTATCAGAGATATTTTCTTTTACATCGTCAATCTCTTTTTTAATGTCTTTGGTAACATCTAAATCAATATTGTGTTTTTCAGCACTGTTGTTGATTTCTCTTTTGATATCGTTGGTTGCATCCTTTACTTGGCGCATTCCTTTTCCTAGGCCTCTAGCGATTTCAGGTATTTTATCCGCACCAAATAGCATTACTACAATTAGTATAACAATCATTACTTCCGGTGCTCCAATAAATAATACCATTCGATTCAAAAATTTGATACAAATATAAGCATTCGTGTTTAATATCGGATTATTAAATTTTAAATGTTATTGTCGGGTCGTTACATGCAATGGCTTGACATAAATAATTTTCAGGTATCTAAAGGAAAATATTTTATGTACATTTGAGAAAAAGAAGCTATAAAATGAATTTTAACATCGATTCTTTTTTCAACTTATTTTTAATAGTCAGTGCAATTCATGGTTTCTTATTTGGAGCTGTCGTATTGTATTCAAAAAAGGGGAAAGAAAAAAGTATTTACAATTTGACCTTGTTGGTTTTAGTAATTTCTTTAAGTAATTTGCAAACTTGGGGATTGAAGCCTTTTTTAAAAGAAATTCCATTTTTAAACTATATACACTGGCCTTGGCACTTTTTGATAGCTCCTTATTTCTATACGTTTTTGGTGAATTATTTGAAAATTTCTGAAAAGAGTTTTTCAATCTTTAAAATCATGAGACCGTTGTTCTTTTTGTTTATTGTGATAAGAATCTGTAGTTATTGGTATTTAGAAAGTCAGCAAATAGAAAACTTACATTTTACATTCAGAAAATATTCTTCATTTGAAGAAATTGCAAGCATGCTTTTTTCGGTAAGTATTTTTGCCTATTCTTTTTTCGTTTTTAAGAAAAACAAGCCTTTGTTATCTAACTTAAGAAGCTATGACAATTTGAAATGGATACAGGCATTCTTTATTTTAGCAGCCACAAGTTACTTTTTTTGGGTAGTAGCTTTGTTACAAACGGTATTTATTAATGATTTTGCCTTCAGAACGGCTTATTATCCTCTAAAAATATTCACTGCAATTTTAATATATTGGTTGGGTTATCAAGGTGTTATTCGATTTAAGTTAAGAAGGGAGCGTATGGAAATACGAGACATATTAGAATCTAATACATTCGAAGAGGGGGTGAATTTATCTAAAGAAAAAGAAGATGTAACCGAAACCAAAGAATTTCAGCTTGAAAAAATAAAACAAACGATTTATAAAAAGCAACTTTTTGCAAATCCAAATTTGACATTGGAATTGTTAGCAAAAGAGATGGAGATAAGTTCAAGTAGTTTGTCTCGTTTGATAAATATACATGCTCAAAAAAGTTTCCCTGATTTTATAAATGAATTTCGAATAGAACAGGCTAAAAAAATATTAGTAGACCCTCATTATAAAAATTATACAGTGGTTGCTATAGGTTTGGAATCGGGTTTCAATTCAAAATCTACCTTTTATACGGCTTTTAAAAAAACAATGGGTTGCACCCCTGTAGCCTTTAAGAAAACGTAGTTTTTTAGCAATTTTATTTTTTACAAATATGTCCGATATCTTGCAATTTGCATGATATCGGACATTTGTTTCTTAGAAGAATTTAGTTTTGAGGTATTCATTTTAAAACTAAAGGTTATGAAAAGACATTTATTAGTTGCTATCATTCTATTGTGTATTGTTTCTGTAAACGGGCAAGAAGTTTCTAGTAAAAAGCAAAGGATCATTAAAATTTACAATCCATATATAGCTGGTGTAAGCTCTTTAATAATTTCAGGAGCAGGACAAATGTATTGTGGAGAATATTTAAGAGGTTTGAAATTTATGGGAGGTATTGTTTTAGGAAGCGGTTTGGTAATTGTAAACCTTGCCGAAAATTGTAATTCACGGAATTTAATAGGTGAGCCTGGATTGATAACATTGTTAGTAACGAAAATTTGGTCTGTTAATGATGCAGTTTTACTTGCTAAAGAGAAAAGTTTAAAAAATAGAAATTCAATTTCATTTAAAATAAAGCCAAAGATTGGACAAAACCTTATTCAGGAGAAATCAATAGGAGTTTCTTGTGCTTTAAATTTTTAATTGAATATCTCAAAATTAAATGATGAAAATAAAAAAAAGAATTAGAAAATTAGTTTGTATTGGAGTTCTAATGTGTACAAATTTAATATGTAGTCAAGTAATAGATTTTAAAAAGGATACCTATTGGGTTTCTTTTGGAGGAGGTTTAGCAAAAGCAACCGGTGATACGGGTGAAGCTTGTTTAGATATGTCTTTTAGTCATGTTAAAGGAAGTTCAATAATGAAGGCAAGGATATTAGCAATTTATGAGGTTGATTTTTTTGGAAGTGAGCCGCTTGAGAGTTCTGTGAATTTTGGAGTACTGATAGGAAGAATAAATTCAAAGAAGTATTCTCAGACTTCTTATTTGGTAGGTTTAGGTTTGACCACGGGTTCCAGACAAGGAAAATTCATTAGAGAATCTAAAGGATGGTTTTCATCAGATGAATATGAGATGAAAAATTTTCTAACACTGTCAATCCCAGCAGAAGTAGAATTTGTTTTTAAACCGATAAAATTCATAGGAATTGGGCTCGGTGCTTTTGTAGATTTAAATATAGTTCGCCCTTCTGTAGGTGCGAGGTTGAATATTTCAATCGGTAAATTAAGATGATTTTTGACTTTTTTAATAAAACATAAAATAATGAAAAACAGATTCAAATATATTTTAATCATGAAGATATTTCTATTGTCTGTAGTAAGCTTTGGTCAGTTAGTAGATCTGAAAAAAGATAATTATTGGATTGATTTGGGAGTTGGAGTTGCCAGCACAGTCGGTGGTTCAGAAAAATTAGCATTGAATGTATCAGCGAACCTGAATAAAAATAATTGGCTTTTTAAGGCAAGGGTTTTAAAACTTACTGAATTTGATGTGTTTAATCATTCATTTTCTGAAAAAGTAATACATATAGGAGGGTTTGTAGGAAGAAAGTACACTAAAAACTCATTGCAAATGACTTATTTCATAGGTCTGGGGAGAGCCTATTTGGTTGAAAGAGGAGCGTTTATAAGGAAAGGAGGAAGTGGGTTTTCAGTGTTTTCGCTCTCTGTTTATGAAAAAAAAAGAATGGAATATTTGTCTGTGCCTGTAGAAATTGAATTTGCATTAAAAACTACAAAAAATTGGCATGTTTGTTTGGGAGCGTTCGCAGATTTAAATACTACTAAAATTTCTTACGGTAGCTTGTTCAAAGTTAGGATAGGTAAATTATGGTAATGTCTTGTAAAAGTTAGGTTTGTGAATGGTTTTCAGGGAAATAGATGAACAAATATGTTCAATTGTATTGGGTATTTGAAACATTAGAGTCAATTAGTTTTAATAATAAAAATAGAACATGCTAAAACAATAAATCATGAAAAATCAAATTTTATTACTAGTATTCCTAATAGCAATTAATGGATTCTCTCAGGAGTTTAATAAAAAGAGACAAAAACAAATTTCGAAATTTCAAATCGACTTATTGCAGCTTGATTTAAATAATTGAAGAGCTTGTAATAGATTTAAATTCAGTTATTAAACTAGATAAAGAACGACGTTTTAACAAAGTATTTGGAATTGTATTGACATCCATTTCAGGTATTGCTGTTGTGTTTGGTTTGAGTCTGTCGTTTGAAGGTGGGATACGACAAGATATAGGATTAGGAATTGCTAGGTTAGGGCTAGTACCAGCTGTGTTTTCTATCCCGTTTTTTGATAGTGCAAAGAAGAAAAGAAAACGGCGTGATGCACTCATTCATAAATTTCAGTTTGATACGCCCGTGGAATAAGAAGAATCATAGTGCTCATTTAAAAAATATCCTAAATCAAAAATTTGAATATGAGAAAAAATAGCATCAAATTAATATGTGCTCTTATTTTACTTTTAGAAGTACAGAATGTTTTTGCCCAAATGCATCAAATCAAAATTCAAAATCAATACGGACTTGGTGTTTTGGTAAATACGAAAGGAGGTTTATTTGTAGAGTATTCATTTGTTTATTTAAAAGGCCTAAAAGGTCTATCACTCAATATCGGAATTATTACTTACAAAATTGAAAATTTACCTGACGATTATAAACCTTATGGTTTCTTTGCTGATAAAAATTCTACTCCCAATGATTATCTTATCCCCATTTCATTGAATTTTGTTAAAAACAACCAATCCATTAAGGAAGGGAATAGTTTTTCTATTGGAATCGGTCCTTCGTTATTATATTCTAAGAAGACAGTTCTAGAATACACTTCTTCAGGATGTAGCGGATGGGTGAATTTATTTTGCTCATCTGGGTATAAAGAGCATTTCAAAAGTAATTACTATGGGGGACTATCGATAGAATCTAAATATTTTTTCTCTATAAATCAAAATTTGATAATGGGTTTTAGTATAAAATCTAATATAAATCCTGTAAAATCTTTTTTAGGTATAGGGATTAATTTGATCCAATAATTTTAGAATAAAATGACACGACAATCTTAAAAAAAATAGACTAGTTATAAGGAAAAAGCCACTAAATAAATTGAATTGTAAAAGAATAATGGAAACAGATTGTTTGAATTAGTCGTTTTCATACCTCCACTAAAATATTTTGATGGGGGTTTTTTAATGTGAAATAAAATCATACGATGATAAGAATCATTTTAAGAATTTTATATTTGCAATATATCACTTCCACACTTCCACACTTCCACACTTCCACACTTCCACACTTCCGACTATTTTAACTATATTTACAGGAAGACTTCACACTAAAAAATTGAAAAATGAAAAAATTGGTATTCCTAGGAATGTTGGTGCTTATGGCAACTGCATGTTCTAAAAAAGCTCCAGAAAAAGACACTATTTTTGATTTCAAAAACTACATTTTTACAACAACCTCAGGAGTCATTTCCAAAGCAGCGGCTATAGAAGTTTCATTAGCAAAAGATGTTGTCAATTTTGAAGTAGGTACTGAATTGAATGCAGGTATGTTTGAAATTAGTCCAAAAATAAAAGGAAAATTGATTTTAGAAGGGCTGAAAAAAATAGTTTTCAAACCCTTAGAAAATTTAAAAGCAGGAACAAGCTATTCAGTAAGTTTACATTTAGATAAGTTGTATACCAATGTTTCCAAAGAACATGAAAAATTTCGTTTCGGATTCAAAACTATAGAATCAAATTTTACGATTGCAACCAACGATTTACAGTCACATAGTAGATTGGTGCAATACATAATGGGAGAAGTGAAATCAGCAGATATACTAACATTGTCAGAAGCAAAAAACATACTCTCTGCAAAACAAGAAGGAAAAAAATTGCCTATCAAATGGTATGGAGATGATGAGACTCCAAGTACTTATTTTGAATTTGTAATAGACAGCATTCAACGATTTAAAAACGATTCTAAAATCGAAGTAAATTGGGATGGAACGTCAATAGGAGTAGATGATAACAGTGGGTCTTCTAAAATTAAGATTCCTGGAGAAAATAATTTTTCTGTAGTCAATGTATATGTAAAACAGTTTCCAGAACAACATTTACGAATCAATTTTTCAGATCCTTTAAAAAAACAGCAAAATTTAAAAGGATTGGTAACGATTGAGAATATCAAAACTTTGAAATATGTGGTAGATGGAAATGTATTGAAAGTATATCCTGAGACAAGAGTTACAGGGGCAGTACAAGTCGATGTGTTTTCTGGAATACGAAATAAAAATAATTACAAGTTGCGAAAAGGTTTTTCAGAAAGAGTAACTTTTGAACAGTTGAAGCCTTCCGTAAAAGTGGTAACAAATGGCTTGATTTTACCCGATTCCAAAAATTTAAAATTCAATTTCAAAGCCGTAAATCTAAAAGCGGTAGATATCCGTATAATTAAGATATTTTCAGATAATATTTTACAACTCCTACAGAACAACGATTTAGAAACATCCAATCAATACAATATCAGAGCTGTTGGTAGAAGTATCGCAAAAAGAACCATGCCCTTGGTAAAGAATGATTTGGAGAATGATGGCAAATGGAAAAATTATGCAATAGATTTAAGCGCATTGATTCAAACAGAACCAGGTGCCGTGTATCGTGTAGAATTGACATATAGAAAAGAATATTCCTTGTATGGTTGTGAAGGAGCACCCAAAAATGTTTCTTATGAAATAATAGAAGGTGATGCCATTCAAAAAGAAAAAGAAGCAGCGCAAGACGCTTCTTATTGGAATGAATTTGGTGGGAATAATTATTACGATGACGATGATTATTACGATTACAATTGGAGAGAACGAAATGACCCATGTAGCAATTCTTATTTTTATAATGGAGGGAAAGTAGGAGGAAATGTTTTGGCCACCAATATTGGAGCTATTGTAAAGAAAGGAACTAACAATTCTTACTTTTTCGCTGTAACAGATATTCTATCAACCAATGCGATTGAAGAAGCAAAGGTTGAAATGTTTAATTTTCAGCAGCAGCCAGTCGGAGAAACATATACAAATAAAGAAGGAATATCTATTATTGATGCAGATGCACAAGCAGCTTTTGCAATTATTTCTAAAGGAAAAAACAGAACTTATATCAAGTTAAATGAAGGGAATTCTTTATCTCTCAGTAAGTTTAATGTGTCTGGAAAACGTATTAAAAAAGGACTAAAAGGATATATTTATGGAGAAAGAGGTGTGTGGAGGCCTGGAGATACAATTCATACAACTTTTGTATTGAACGACAAAGCGAGTGTTTTACCAAGTGGACATCCTGTGAAAATGGAAGTAACCGATCCGCATGGAAAATTACAATTTCAAAACGTAAGCAATACAGGGTTGAATGGGTTTTATAGATTCGATATTCCAACTTCAGATGGCGATGCTACCGGAAATTGGAATGCAAAAGTAAGCGTTGGAGGTGCTACTTTCTACAAAAGCTTAAAAGTAGAAACGGTAAAACCAAATCGATTGAAAA
>Ga0209395_1008821_pt1 | contig 10169 bp, 4 predicted proteins | sample GOMGulsemesocosm_3_FD_184635 | JGI IMG/M metagenome (GOLD analysis project Ga0209395, IMG submission 184635) | Methane-oxidizing microbial communities from mesocosms in the Gulf of Mexico - GOM9D Gulf of Mexico (SPAdes) (version 2) | ecosystem: Environmental > Aquatic > Marine > Cold seeps... | reverse complement strand
AAAGCTTATTCCCCCAGTAAAACAACAAAATCATAAAGGGTACATAAAGATACCAGCCAAACGTATTATGGTCTTCCATTAGGCTGCTTTCCATATTGGTATATTCACCAATTAATATAAGCAAGGTGATTCTGATCCAATTAGTGAGTAATGCACCTAATATTGTTAAAGATAAAAATAAGACTGCTTTTTTAGTTTCTCGAATATTGAGGAATATAAAGAGAGAACCAATGGCTAATGAAACAATCATGTACCTTAAGCCACTACACCCCCCCGCTATTTCAAAAATGCCTGCAGGGATAGTTATCATTTCGGCTTCTACATAAGTAGGTACACCAGAGAGACTCATCAGATAGGTTACAGCAATTATTGATATATTTTGTAATAAAGGAACTAGGACGCCCCAAAAAGGAAATATAAAAACAAGAAATGCAACAGGAAAAACAATGTACCAATTAAATCTATATAGCATTGTTACACTGGTAATTAAAACCGCTAGGAATGCCCCCCAATAACCTATACTGATTTGAGCATTACTAGTAACAAATAACAAATAACAACTGAGCATTAATAATGTGGTAGGAATAACTGAAAGCGATTCTCTGAATTGAAGTTTTCCACTTTGAGCTAATTCGTAATACAAATATAAGCTAATAAAAGGTATTAGAAAAGCGTGCGAATAGGTACCGTCATCAAAGCCATGTCGCCATAGAGTGATCAGAATAGGAATATTCAGAGCACAAATAGCAGTGAAAAGTATTAATATACCAAGGAAGGGGGGATTAATTTTTAATTTTTCAAAAAAGAAATTTATATTCATTGCTCAGCGTGGATATCCATATTGTATAAATCTTATAGTACTTAGAATAACTAGTCAGTGATACTTGTTTTTCTTATGCAGAGAAAAAGTTAGTGAATATTCACATAAGTTAATTTTACTAACAATTGTAAGCAGTTTGCTAAATGGGTAGTATATTCGAAATAATAAAAGCTATACAAGCTCTTAAAGGATTTTGATAATGAAATGGTTAAGTATTTTAGTTTGCTGCAGTGTATTGATGACTGTTGGTGGCTGTAGCGAAAATGAAACAGCTGATGCTCATATTAATAAGGCAAATACTTTCATTAATGAAAAGAAAATTGAAGAAGGCATTATTGAATTAAAAAATGCGATTAAGAAGGCGCCTAAGAATAAAGAAGCTCGATTTATGCTAGGTAAGCTTTATTTGCAACAAGGCAGTGGTTTTGAAGCGATAAAAGAATTAGAAAAAGCGTATGAACTAAAATATACCAGTAGTAAGGTTATCCCTTTATTGGCTAGGGCTTACTTGATTGTTAAATCAGATGAAGACGTTATAGCACTAAACGAAGAGGCTCTTAAATTACCCGATGATGTAAAGTCTCAGTATTTAGCTTATAACACACTAGCCAACATTCGTACTCAAGAAAATGAGTCAGCGAAGAAGTCAGAATTACTTTCCAACCAATTAGTGTCGATTACAACGTATTCTTATCTTGCATCGGCATATATCCTTTTGTCTGAAAATGCTCTTGAAGCTGCAAAAGCTAAAGTGATGCTGTCACTTGAACTATCTCCTGTAAATCCAGATTCAATAATGCTGTTAGGCCAAATCAATACGGCTCTAGGTCTTTATAGCGAAGCCAGTGACAATTATCTGAAATATGCAGAATTACAGCCAAAATCGAGCATGATTATTCTATTATTAGCTGATTCGGCATTAAAAGATAAAGATTATAATAATGCAGAAAAATATGCAGATGTTATTTTAAAAAAAATACCAAACCAACCTTTTGCTCATTATATAAAGTCTGTAGCGAGGTTCGAAGTTCAAGATTACAAAGAAGCCAGTACTCATGCTGAACAAGCTGAATTATTCGGTTTTAATTCACCGCAACTTAAATTGGTTGCAGGTGCTAGTTCATACTTTTTAGAAAACTTCGAACAAAGCTATCATCATTTAAGCTCAATTATTAAGTATTTACCCGCAGATCATCCAGCAATGAAAATGTTTGCCATTAGCCAGCTGCAATTAGGTTTGATAGGAGATATAACCGACACATTAAGTGATTTTACGGTTACCAACAAACAAGATGAAAAGTTTTTGTCTTCATTAAGTATACAATTGGCTCAAATCGGCGCAATTGACGATGCTAAATTACTTGCGGCTAAAGTAACAAACAAACAGTCCGATAATGCAGAAGAAAATATAAGAACGGGTATTTTAAAGTTAATGTTAAACGATCCTTCTGGCATGACAAACCTACAAAATGCCCTGACATTAAAGCCTGACATGCTTTCTGCCGAGCTCGCTTTAGTCTCTGCAGCTATACAGGTTAATGACTTTGACAAAGCACTTGAGATCTCAAAGAAGTGGCAAGAAAAGTACCCCGAAAAACCAGCAGCATTTAATGTTTTGGCCACTATATATTTAAAGCAAGGAAAGTTAGATTTAGCCAAAACAAATTTGAATGAAAGTCTGAAGTTGTTACCTGAAAATTATTTTGCTATTTCAAATTTAATGAAAATAGCTTTAATAAAAAATGAAATAGCTGAGGCTACTCGGTTATCTGAATTGGGTGTTAGTCTTTTCCCTGAAGATGAAAAGATGTTAAAGCAGTATTATATAGTCGCTAGAGGTGATGATGAGAAAAAGGCGCTTGCATCTGCGAAAATAAAAGCTTTGTTTGAGTCGAAAAGTGACAATTTAAAACTCGGACTTTTGTATGCTGAGATTTTAATAGATCAAAACAATTATAAAGAAGCCCTAAGTATTGTAAATTCATTTGAAACGTCTATACGTTCACCTAATAAGCTTTGGCAGCTAAAAGTGATAGCTCATCGTAACATCAGTAAAGGTATAGGATTATTTACAGTTATAGAACAATGGGCCAAAACTAATCCCTATACATTAGAACCCATTGTATTACTTGTAGATCAACATATACGTAATAGAGAAACTACGTCGGCTTTGAGGGTTATTGATAAAGCTCTTAAAGGTTATCAAAAAAATAACGTAATGTTAAAAGTTGCAAAAATGCAAATATTACTTGATAACAGAAAGTTGAAAGAAGCTAAAGACTTTTATCCTGAATTTTCAGGTAATGAAATGAATGAAAAAGTTATTCAGGGTGTTGATGGGCGAATATTTCTGTTAGAAAAGAGTTACAAAAAGGCTGTGCCACTGTTAAAAAGTCTTTATGAAAATGTCCCATCAAGCCAAAATATTATCTTACTTGCTATCGCACAAAAAGGTGCCCAACAAGGTGATGACTCAATAGCTACATTAGAAGATTTTCTTGAAGATAACCCATCAGATAGTAAAGTTGGTTCTTTATTAGCGAATTACTACCTTGAGAAACAACAAACAAAAGCCATTCCTCTATATGAGACAATGCTAACAGCAAACCCCAATAACGTTGTTTTTCTTAATAACTTAGCATGGTTAAATCTTGAAAAGGGAAATTTAGAGCTAGCATCAAAGTATTCCGCCAAAGCAATAAAGCTAGCTCCTGAGTACCCTAATGTTATTGATACTAGAAGCATGGTATTGCTTAAGGCTGGGCGTAAAATTGATGCTTGGAACACCATTATCAAAGCATACAAAATAACAAAAGGAAAAGATGAAAGTATTGCCTTGAATTATGCTGAGATATTAATAACAAATAAAGAGATAGAAGAGGCTAAGAAAGTACTAGTGATGATCACCTCTAATAAACTAGATATTCAAACAAGAAAAGATAGTTTATTGAGTCAAATTCAATAATTACTCAAAAATAAAGTATCAAAAAATTTAGCTAAAAAATATCACAAGGAATAAAGATGAATTATAAAAATAAACTACGACCCATAATGGTTTCTACTGCCCTATTGGTAGGGTTATTAGGTTGTGGCTCTGAAAAAACAGAAGCGCAGTATTTGTCATCAGCTAAATCATACATTGAACAAGATAGGGATGATGCTGCAATAATTGAATTAAAAAGTGCACTGAGGTTGAATAGCAATAATCCGGATATTAGGAATTTATTAGGTAAAATTTATCTAGGTATGGGAAATGGACCTGCTGCAGAAAAAGAATTTAGAAGGGCACTTGCAAATGGCTCGCATAAAGCAGTCGAAGGAGTAATAAAGTCCTTAAATATCCAAAGGGAGTATGACCAGTTAATACGCTTTGTAGATGAACTTAATCAGAATGAATCGACAGATAAAGTACTAGAACACACCTTTAAAGCGATAGCTTACTTTCGTTTAGGTAACCCTTCATTTGCTAATGAAGAGTTAAACTTAGCATTGGAAATAAAACCAATGACACGATATAGCCGCCTAGCCTCTGCTTATAAAAAAGTTTATCAAAATGACGAACGAGGTGCATTGAATGATGTTTCCGAAATAGCAACTGATTTACCAGAATTTATTGATGCCATCCAGTTACAAGCCCAATTACAATTAGGGCTTGAAGAGTATGAAGGCTCAGCACGTACTTTCGAAAAGCTTGTTTCACTGCAACCGATGGATAATGTAGCAAAGTTAATGCTTATTAATGCTTTGGTAAAAAATCTAGAGCATGAAAAAGCGGAACCTCTAATCGATAACCTTCTCTCATTTATTCCAAATCATGCATATACAAATCAATTAAAAGGCATTGTTCGTTTTTATCAGCAAGACTTTGAAAAATCCAAAGGACATATTGAAAAAGCGATTCAATATGGACTTAATACTCCACAAAACAGACTTATTGCAGGCTTTAGTTCATATAATTTAAATCACTATGAACAAAGTTATAACTATTTAGTTGGCTTAACTGAAATATTACCCCCAAGCCATCCTGCAATGAGAATGCTTGCAATTGTTCAAATGAAATTGGGTTACCCAGTCGAAGCTAGTCAAGCGTTGTTGAAAATAGATTCATTTTCAGAGCAAGACATGCAGCTATTTACTGAAGCAAGCATTGAATTATTGGGGACAGAAAATCAAGTTCAAATATCTAAAATTAAAGAAAGAGTTAAAGCCCTTGAACCAAAAGATGCAGTAGGATTTTTAAACAAAGCTAAATTTCAACTATCCTTAAATGATATCGAAAGTGTAATTAGTCTAGAAAAGTCTCTTGAGCTAAATGCCAACTCTAATGAAGCTAAAACACTGTTGGCGACAGAATACTTAAGAACAAATAAATTTGATAAAGCGCTTAATATCGCCAATCTATGGATTGCAGATGAAGGTCAAAACATAGAAGCACTTAATATCATTGCTTTAGCAAACCTCGGTTTAAATCAAGAAGATAAAGCAATGTCCGCAATGCAGGGAGCGCTAAAAATAGAGCCTAACAATCCATTAGCGTTAATGTATTTAGCTGAAAAAGATATAGAAAGTGATAATTATACGATTGCTCGGGGGAAAATAGAACGTTTAGTGGGTGCCAAGCCTAATTACATACCCGCGTTATCAACTTATTTTTACCTAATGAACAAGTTGAAACAACCTGAATTAGCACTTGAAAAAATTAAAATGAGCCAAAAGCTAAATCCTAAAAGCATTCCCCATACCATGCTTTTAGCAAAAGTATACGTTTCGCAAAATAAAACCAAAGAGACTATTAATCTACTAAAAGATTTTCCAAAGTCTCATAAATTACCTGCTATTTATTGGGTATCTCTAGGTAACAGCTTACTTATAGAAGGAGAGATTGACGAGGTTAAAAAATTATATGATGAATGGACCCAATTACAGCCTAAACAAAAATTATCTTGGATTAAAGGTGCAGTAACTGCTGAGCATACTAAAAATTTCGCTGCAGGATTAATAATTATTACTGAAAGTTTAAAATTTATACCTGATGATGAACAATTATTAATTTATCAAACTCATTTTTATATAAAGACAAATAAACTTGCACAAGCACAAGCAAATATAGATGCCTTTTCTGATTCAATCAAAGAAAAATCAGCGGTTGAAAACCTACAGGGAAAAATTTGGGCAAAACAAGGCGAATATGAAAAAGCTCTCGGAAAGTTACAAATTGGATATAAAGCTGTTCCAAACAGTAAAAATGCAGGCTTAATATATAATGTTTACAAAGCGCTCAATGAAACTGACAAAGCAGAAAGCTTTGCTTTAATTCATGTTAAAAAGCATCCTAAAGATCTTTTTATGCAAACACTTCTTGCTAATAACTATTCAATTACGGGTAATAGCGATAAGGCTTTTAAGCAATATAGAAAAATAGTTGAGCTATTTCCTAATAATGTTGTAGCACTTAACAACTTAGCTTGGATCGAGTTAGAGAATAATAACTTAGGCCAAGCTGCTGAGTTAGGCGATCGTGTATTGAAATTAGCACCACTAAACCCTAGTGTTTTAGATACTGTAGCTTCAATCAAATTAGCATTAGGCAAAAAGGAAGATGGCATAGCGTTACTCAGAAAAGCTAATGAATTGGCTCCCCAAAATAAAGCTATTCAACAGCACTTAAAGGAGGCATTGAAATAAACTTTAGACCTTCATCATCTTAAAAATAATGATATAGCCATACTTAAAATATTTTTAATATTGGCTATATCAGATCTTACTTAATTTTTATTTGTTTTTCTCAAGTTCATTAATAATATCTTTGGCTTCATGATTATTTCTAGCTCAATGTGGACCTACGTCTGTATAGAATAACTAGCTCAGTTGCCCAGTTAAATATTTCATTTACTGTCTTGCACCAAGGGGAGTCTGGTTTATCCGAATTAATAATTTCAAAGTAGGCTTTGAGCTTGTTTAAAAATCCCCGTGTGCTTTCATCTCAATCTAAGGTAAGTTGCCCGTAAACAAATAAATTTAAAATAGTACTAGAATGAGTTGTTAAGGTATATCGAGTGAACAGAGTTTATTAGAAAATGGTTAATGTAATATATAGGTGCAAAAAAAGGGTAGCTCTAGCTACCCTTTTTATTATTTTAGTTTTAACTTCCTATGAACGAGTTCGTCGTGTTCCAGCTAATCCTAATAAGCCTAAGCCTAAGATAGCAAGTGTAGTAGGCTCTGGAACGTTTGCTATAAGTGAGGCACTGTGACCCGCTGAAACTTGAACATTACCTTCTTGGTCAACGTTACCTGCTTCAATCTCAGCAGTCACATCAGCTAATAGCTGTAGTGCGCCACCAGCAACATTTTGTTGAATTAATAATGAAATAATGTTTGAAGGGTCTTGCGAAAGATATTCTTCAAATGGGGTTAATGTGCCACTTACATCTGCGAAAAATGTATCTTCACCGAGTGCTGTAAAAGTACCAGCATCAACATGAGCTATTATATCTTGATTACCAATAGCAAAACCACCAGATACAAAATCAGCGGAGAATAATAGCTGTTGATTTTCAGTTTGAGCTGTGAAAAAGTCGACTGTATAATCACCTGAATACAACGAGAACGTACCGCTAGTATATGTAATACCGGTAAGTTCATTGAACTCACCCGTTAAATTAACACCAAATGTTAAAAATGAACCGGATGAATTATATTCCGAATTTGTATGGTTTGGTGTTGAGCCGATAATATTAGTGAAACCAAGACCTTCTGTAGTCATATCTTCAAAATCGGTGTATGCAGTACCTATAGCACTAACACCTGCTATTGTTGTTACTGCGTTACTAAAAAGGTTGATGGTTGTGAATGAATCATAAGCGACATCTAGTTGCGTAATTGGACCAGCCTTAGTGCCGTTACTATCGATATCAATGTAGATTGGATCTGCGAATGCGCTACCTGCTAATAACACACTAGTCAATACAGCTGTTTTTAATAATTTCATTTTCAATTCCTTGTTTACTAATATTTAAGTTTAGTAGGTATTGTCTAATCAATTTGGCTTACTATTGTAGTTTATACATATGCTTAAGTTGTGCCAAAAGTATAATATCTTGTTTTTACTATGATATTTTTTACTGTGATATGTTAATAAACAAAGAGTGTAAAAAAAACTGACGTTAGCCAATCTATCCTATAACTATTATATTTGTCAGAGTGTTAATTTACTATAATGCGACTATTATCTCGTCACAAAACGGAGTTTATTAATCAACTTTTTTGTGGGTTAGGGATAATTTTTGTTAATCGTGAATCTAGACACATACATCCTTAATTATCCTACTGATGTAATTAGACAAGCAGGTATTCAAAGTGCGGTATCAAGGAAAATGGAATGTTATGAAACTTTGTAAGAATAAATTTTTTGAGGCTAAGTAAATTTAAATAATACCAGGATGGTTGGCTTACATATTTTAGTTGAACAGAATATTTTGAAAGTATTTAATGAAATATTATAGTTTTTTAGGCACAAAAAAGGGTAGTGAAAACTACCCTTTTTTATTTTAACTTTTACTGCTTATGAACGAGCACGACGCGTACCTGCTAATCCTAATAAGCCTAAGCCTAAGATAGCAAGTGAAGTAGGCTCTGGAACGCTTGTGATAAGCGAGGCACTGTGACCGGCTGAAACTTGAACATTACCAAATTGGTCAACGTTTCCTGCTTCAATCTCAGCTGTAACATCAGCTAATAACTGTAGTGCGCCACCAGCAACGTTTTGCTGGATTAATAATGAAATAAGGTTTGAAGAGTCTTGTGCAAGGTATTCTTCAAATGAGGTCAATGTACCACTTACTTCTGTGAAAAATGTATTTTGGCCAAGGGCAGTAAAAGTGCCACCATCAACAGAAGCTAGTACATCTTGATTACCAACTGCAAATCCACCAGATACAAAGTCAGCAGTGAATAATAACTGCTGATTTTCAGTCGAAGCTACGAAAAAGTTATCAGTGTAGTCACCCGAATATAATGAGAATGTTCCGCCAGTATATGTAATACCAGTAGCTTCATTAAAGTGACCTACTAAATCAACACCAAATGTCAAAAAAGAATTAGCAGAAAAATATTCAAGGTTTGTATGGTTTGGTGTCGAACCGATAATATTCGTGAAACCGGCATCTTCAGTAGTCATATCTTCAAAATCGGTGTATGCAGTTCCGATAGCATTAACACCAGCTACAGTATGTACTGATTTATCACCAAGATTGATGGTTGTAAATGAATCATAAGCCACATCTAGTTGATCAATTGGACCAGCCATAGTGCCGTTGCTATCGATATCAATGTAGATTGGATCTGCGAATGCGCTACCGGCTAATAATACACTTGTTAATACTGCAGCTTTCAGTAATTTCATTTTTAATTCCTTGTTTATTCGCGTTTTAAGTTTAGTAGGTATTGTCTAATCAATTAGACTTACCATCATTGTTTACAATCCTTAAAGCTAAAACCGTGCCACATTTGTTAGTCATTGTTTGTTAGTGACTTTTTTAACTTGTCTACCATTGTAAAAACTGACGTGTAAAAAAAACTGACGTAATGTAATCAACATAATTACTATTGATAAGTACCGCCTATTTTATGTATTCGTTGTGATGATATTACCTTTATTATAGTAATTTACCGATTAATACAGATAATGTGATGACCCCATGATGTTTTCATCACCTTTACTTTTCTAAGTGTTAGTTGTATATCATGCAACCATACACGCTCCAAAAAAAGGAAGTTTATTATTAAATTTTATGGAGGGTCTATAGTGTATTTTTGTCAGCAGTGACATCTAGGACACACATCCTTATTTATATTACAGATGAATTTAAACAAGTAGGCATTCAAAACACGTTAATCAATTATTTCTCAAATGGGGAAATGGAACATGAAACGTTATGAGATTTTGTAGGAGTAAATTTTGGGCGGGAATAAGTAAATTTAAATAGTACCAGAAGGTGTGGCTTTCGTACTTTGGGTGAAACGAAGGTTTTTGAAAACTTGCAGTGGTATATTAGGTTTTTTAAGCACAAAAAAAGGGTAGTAATAACTACCCTTTTTATTTTAAATTTTACTGCTTATGAACGAGCACGACGCGTACCTGCTAATCCTAATAAGCCTAAGCCTAAGATAGCAAGTGAAGTAGGCTCTGGAACGCTTGTGATAAGCGAGGCACTGTGACCAGCTGAAACTTGAACATTACCAAATTGGTCAACGTTTCCTGCTTCAATCTCAGCTGTAACATCAGCTAATAACTGTAGTGCGCCACCAGCAACGTTTTGCTGGATTAATAATGAAATAAGGTTTGAAG
>Ga0209395_1008809_pt1 | contig 10186 bp, 7 predicted proteins | sample GOMGulsemesocosm_3_FD_184635 | JGI IMG/M metagenome (GOLD analysis project Ga0209395, IMG submission 184635) | Methane-oxidizing microbial communities from mesocosms in the Gulf of Mexico - GOM9D Gulf of Mexico (SPAdes) (version 2) | ecosystem: Environmental > Aquatic > Marine > Cold seeps... | reverse complement strand
TGGGGCAATCCGAAGAAACTCAAATCGGATTATTTCGACACCCATTTTGACACCCTCCGCAACCGTATTTTAACGGCGGGCTTGCGGCTGGCTCAAACTTTAGATCGAGTACTCGATCAGCCGCCCGCCCCAGTGAAAAATCCATCACCTGTGTGTTCTGGATAATAGGAACCCCGTCATAGATCACCCTGAATACGCTCTTGAGATTTGGGCAGATCGGCGTCCGTGATTCCACCCCCTACTCCTTGTCACTAAGTGCGACTTTGCACTCTGTCCCCCTTGCTACTTTCAAGGCCAGCCTGTCCCAATTCACTTATTTTCGAAAGTGGCAGAAAACACTTTACCTCAACCATAGTTTAGGTATTAGTCTAGGCTCGAAATTTACGGCTAGGATTAAGTAATGTTTCATTTTTATAATTTCAATTTAGTCGCTGGTGACTTTCCAGCCGCCCATAAGTTTTAGGAGGTGTATCGATGATTCCGAAAAATGCAGTTATACGAATCGCAAGACCAACAGATAATCTATACGCTATAGGAAAAATGTACATAGAAGGATTAGGGTTTGAGTTACTGGCGGAATTTGAAGGGCATAATGAATTTGATGGCCTGATTATCGGTAATAAAAATTATTCTTATCACTTAGAGTTTACTCACCATCATAAAGTGACCGTTGGTAGGAGTCCTACGTCTGACAATCTTCTTGTGTTCTATATTCCAAACGTAGATCAATGGGAACAAGCTTGCAAACGAATGGAAGAAGCTGACTTTGTCCTAATGTCATCATATAACCCTTACTGGGATCTAATAGGAAAAACATTTGAAGATATTGATGGGTATAGGGTTGTGTTACAAAATCAAGAGTGGACAAACTAATTACCATAATAAAAAATGTCTCTTAGGGCTCAAGGGATGGCTTGCTTAAAAATTATTGAGCGGGTCAGGCTAAACATTTGTAGCGTATAAGATGAAGAAATCTAAATGCAGAGGATATTTGGAATTGGTTTATTATCAATGGAGCTTACGCTTATACGCATTCCAGCACGCACATACAAAGGTGAGTTAGCTCGCTGATACAAGGGCAGCTTATCAAACGTTTATATAAAATTGGTATTGACGACGGACAAATCGCTGTCATGAAGTATCCGTAGGAATATCAAGCCAAAGTCTTAGTGGACATAATGTCTCGATTATCGGGTGTTTTTCTCTTATTCGAGACATTTCTCTGCAGCGGCCGTCTCTTTTGGGGCTGGATCCGGAAAAAGGAAGACTTAGAGACTGTTACTCGATGTCCCCATTCACCGTACCACTACACCCCAACTATCTAAATCAGCGCCCCATATCGCGTTGCAGTGTCCTACTTCCCAAATAGAAATGCAGAGCGGCCCAAATGTAGAGGCATTTGAATATGATCATCGACCATTGGAGACCTTCTGCATTGGCGGTGTTGCATGCCGTTTGCGCCGCTGTTGCCAGACCAGTTGCCCTACATACCTCCAGCGTCAAGCTAGAATCTATGCCTGAAAGGAACGTTGAATTTAATATCGTAGACAATAGACCGATTAATGGCGGCCCAAGGCCATAACCAAGCAGGTTGACGATGAACAAGGTTACAGCAACCGAGGTTGCTCTCATTCTACTGTCCACAACACCGCTTGGAACTGCATAAAGTGGGCATAGATAGGTATAGAGCAGCATTTGCGCAACCATCAGGATCGGAATGGCGATCAGAAGAGAGTCAAGCAAGTAGCCAGCAATGAACATTGGCGTTGAGCCAAGCAGAGCAATCATAGGTATCCAAGCCAAAGCTTTCGGGAAACGCTCTGAATAGCGATCTGCCAAAAAGCCGGACAGGAAGGTACCGATCGCGGCCATAACAGACAAAGCCATCGCGACTTTTATCGAGGCATCAAAGATCGACATTTGATGCGTGCGGATAAGGAAGGAAACAAAAAATTGACCGACACCGTAGTTGACAAATGACGCGATCGTGACGCCCATTGTTATGTGCCAATAGGAAGGCTTCTTTGCCAAGATCTTCAGCACCTCAGCAAAACTGACTTGCTCTTTACCCTGCATATCAGGCGGGTCAGTATAGCCACGCGGCGGCTCTTTGACGGTTAACTTAAATATGATGGCTACTAGAATTCCGGGCAACCCGACCACCACAAAGGCTATACGCCAACCTTCAATATTTTGCCCATCGAGGGCATTCACGGCCCATAGCCAACCCCAGCTGCTAAAGATGGCAGAGATAGCTGCGCCATCCAAGCTGCCAACAATATAGCCACCAAAGACGTAAGCGACCATGCTTCCGAGCGGTATGCCCAAGGCATAGGTTGAAACCGCAGTAGAACGCCTTGTCGGAATAAAGTAGTCGGCGATCATAGAGTTAGCCGGTGGGGTACAGCCTGCTTCACCAATGCTAACACCGATACGAAATATGAAAAGCGCAATAAAGCTGGTGGCAAAACCACAGAGCACAGTCATTAGGCTCCACAGAGTAACCGAGCCTGCGATAATCCAAACACGATGGTTTTTCTCGGAAAAACGAGCAATAGGAATACCAATAAATGTATAAAGAACAGCAAAAGCAGGGCCGCCAAGCAGCCCCATTTGCCAATCTTCAACACCGAATGTTTGCTTAATCGGTTCGGTCAATATGTTGATGATCGTACGATCAATGAAGTTGAAGAGATAGACGGTAAGCAAAGCGCCCAGTACATATTTTCGGTAACTTGTAGTGCCATAGCCGGTTTCTGGGCTGCCGCCAGCGGAGCCTTTGCCCTCCGACCGGAGACCTATTGAGTTGAGCGCTTGTTGCATAAATTCTTCATCCATGGGTAAGGGTGAAACAAACTCCCTATTCGTGGCTACTCTACCCTAGCGATCCTAAGTAAGGCAACCTCATGTATCGGTTAAGGCGGTCGACTGCTACTAGAATATGGAAGACCCGCTAAAGCGCTGAACAATCTTTATTTTTCAGCGTGTTTACTGATAGGTAACCGTTTCGGCGGAGGTATATCTTGATGAGAATAAGGTCGGTTGGTGCGGAAAAAAAGATGACGGGCTAGCAAGCGTGCTACAAATCTAATCGATTTTTGTCATGTCTGAGCGAGGATAAATCTCTGGGGCTTCAGCCTTTACAGGCTCACTCTTACTATTGATAGAGCGCTAAACACCCCAGAAAATTGCACTGAGCGATTGCGTTTGCCCTTGCCACTGGGCAAACTATTGAAAGATTAAAAGTTTCGTCGCACGGTTAAACCCACCGTGCGCGGTTTGGCGTAGGATACCTGAGTCGCGCCATAAAAACCTGATAGATCAAAACCAATAGCTTCGTGATCATCATCAGCCACATTGTCTGCGAACCCGATCACGGTCCATTCCTCCTTCTCATCCTCCCAGATTAAGCGCAGATCAAAAACGGTATAAGCATCAAACTCATGAGCGGTATAATTTCGAGCATTGTGGAACACTTCGGACTGATAAGAGGCACTCGCCATTGCCGACAAATTGCCACCCAGTGCGTTCCAGCTATAGCGAACCATTCCCGACACTTGAACATCCGGGGTAAACGGTGGGGCGGTGTCTTTAAAAATTCCCGCTGCGACTTCCAAATCTTCAACCGTCGCATCTGAGTAAGAAATACCTAAAAGTACTTCCATCGAGTCAGTGGGGCTCATGACAAGTTCAATCTCGCCACCCACGTAAGTCGCATCTTCATTAGTGACAACACCTGAGTTGTTCACCCAGGAAAAAGACTGATAACCCTCATAATCATAATAATAAACGGACGCATTGAGCTGAGCCATGCCATCCATCAGGGTTAACTTGGCTCCCCCCTCATAGGACAGAAGTTCCTCTGGGTCGTAGGTCGAAAAACAACAGAATAAGGGCGCATTAAAGCTGCCGGCTTTGACACCGCGATTAATACCAATGTAATAAAGGCTGTCATCATCACTGGTGAATTCTAACTGCAGCTTGCCTGACCACAAATCCTGGTCGTTGGTCAGACTGGCACTGGTGATATCAAACAATGGCGTCGAAAGCTCGACTGCTCGATCATCGCTGTTAACAAAGCCCGTTACAACGCCTTCAAAAGCTTTGTCTTCCTGTATAAACCGAACGCCACCCACCAGCACCAAGCGTTCGCTCAGTGAAATGTCTACCTGGCCAAAAACCGAATAGGAATCCGTGTCGGTATTAGTAATGGTATTAAATTCCAGGCCCGCATCCCCCGTTACAACTGACGTGGAAGGGGCTGCCAAACCCTGAATCCAATCGGTCTCGATGCCAAGATAATAAAGCCCCGCCACCCACTTCACTGAGTCATTAGAACCGTTAAAACGAATCTCTTGACTCAACTGTTCAATATCGCCGTCTGACTGGAACACATACACGGGAGTGGCACTCTGGTCTGAATCAAGCCCCACCAAACGCGTAAAGTTTTTATAATCACTCAATGCGTACAACGTTGACCAACCGAGGTCGTATTGAAATTCCAGTGACAATCCCTCAGATTCAATTTGGTTCTGGTCATCAAAAGCAAAATCTTTGTTAACCTTATTACCGCTGCCATCCGGATCATTGTTACCGTTCATGTCGCCACCTGGTGTGGGGCGAGTAACAAGGTCGTCGCCGTCAAAAACACCGTCGGCACAGCCTCCCGCCGCCAAAATGATGTCGCAGTTATTGGGGTCATTTGACGCGAAAATCACATCAATTACATTGCCTGACGCGTCATGAATTTCGGTACTTGCACGGTGCTGATAAGGACCTTCGCTTTTGGTGGTGTCTGCCCAGTTGGCGCTTAGCAGAATGTGGCCTTCACTGCCCACATCCCACTCGAGCTGAACCCGTGCAGACAAGGTATCATCATTATAGCCGTCTCCACCGCCTCCCACAGTACCTGGGATGCCCGCGGGGTCGGTACCGTCGTAGACGTTTTCCAGAATTTCGTCTTGCTGATTGTAGAGAAAAGAAAAACGTCCCCTCACGCCGTCGGCCAACGGGCCGCCCATGGCACCTTCAAAACGAATTTGCTCGAAGGTTGCTACCGTAGCCTCCAGGTAGCCTTCAGCTTCCCCTGTTGGTTTGTTAGTGATGGTATTCACTAGACCGCCGGTGGCATTGCGACCAAACAACGTACCCTGAGGCCCTTTTAATATCTCCACACGATCAATATCGTAAAGGCCGAACGTTTGGGCCTGAGTACTGGCCAGATAGCCCCCATCCACATACACCGCGACGGGCGCTTCTGCGAGGTCGCCATAATCATTCTGTACGATGCCCCGAATATTGAAGATGGCGCGCTGCCCCCCAATGTCCCCTGCTAATGAGACTCCCGGAGTAAAGGCAATCATATCTGTGCTGTTCTCCAGCCCCAGCGCCTCCATTTGAGCGCCACTGTAGGTGGTAATGGCAATCGCCACCTCATTGGCCGGCTGCTCGCGTTTCTGCGCGGTGACAACGATCTCTTCAAGCATCAAGGAGTCGGCCATTACCGTTGAAATACAAGGTAGAATCAATAGAGGGTAAAGGTTTTTTTTCATAGTAGTTCTCAGTCTGAGTCGCGTCCGGTAGGGCATTGAATACCGATTTTTATTGATTGTGCGATGAAGTATAGACAAGCAATGAGATCTCGCAGGCAAAGTGGACTTTCGAGGCTTTACTAGACACCGAATAGCGTCAAAATCACCGTCACTACTAGTCGATAGACGGGCGAAGTATACGCGACGCTACTGAGCGCTTGTTTAGAAGTTTTAAGAGCGAGTGGATGGCGGACTCAGGCTACGAATCATTCGCACAAGGGGCTGATGCAATAACCCAGTATATTCATGGCTACTACAAGCGCTATCGCCCGCAGTAACACAATGGCGAGCTGTCGCCAATATACACTTTGTAATGTTTGGACCGGGGGGTGGGCGATCATAACAACGGACAATTAGCACTCCGCATCAGTGGTATATTTTTGCGCATAACGGGCAAGCGTTCGACTGCGTACGTTTGTTAGGCGAAGTTGCTCACTGTTTCCAGGCGTTTACATTACCTATATTTGGTTCGTATCGATAGGTATGGTCATGTACGTATTCGCCACTTCGACTCTGGTACCACCATTTAAATTCTATAGCGGATAAATTCTTATTCGAATCTATTTCAACTTTAACAATCTCTATAGCCGTCGATTCGCATTTACGTTGTTTGCCGATCTCCCATCCCTCTCCTGCAGGGAATTTACATCTACCTAAATCGTAATGACGCCCTCCTTTTCGACTGTCATAAACACGCCCTATCCCCTTATCATTGCACGTAAAGTATTGCTGTTTAGAACCATTCAACTTTTCCCTTTTCCAAATCTTTAGTGTATTTAGAGTATTGGGATTCTCCCATTCCACTGGCCCCGTGATCGTTGTTCCGCTTTTCCCATTCACGTAGAAGGTTGAATCCGCTTCATGCATACAATTGCTATCCTGATCTCCATTCCATTTAGCACCAGTCCATAACTGGTATGGCACAAAGAGGTTTTTTGTCTCGCAGTTATATAAGGACTTAATGTCCCAAGGAGATTCCTTACTGTCATCAAATTCTGAGCATGCAGCCTGATGCAACTCCGAAGCACTTACTAAATCTTGGTTAGTCTCGCCAAGCCCTGCATACGATGAACTCACCGTTATCAAAAACACTAAACCTATAATTCTTCTCATCGTATTTCTTCATGCCCTATGAATGATCTATGTTTGAATGCTAGGCGCTTGCGTGGCCTTTTTAGAGCCAATGGCCTACTATCACGTTAGTATCTTATAAATGTTTTAAGTGCTGCGACAATAGACACTAATCTATCAAAATTCAAAGTGATAAGAGTGTTTAGGCCGAGCTGGTTTTCAATAAAGAGCTAACTCCGCGCCTGAATCAATCCCTTAACTAGGATCATATATAGTTAGTTATGAAAGTCCATAGCTTAGTACCTTGTTTCAAAATCTACGAAAAAAGATTCTCGTTAAGAGCATTTCGAAATCCTGCTCATGTTTACTACGGCTATTTTTATATGCGATTGACCGTGGGAGAAAAACCCCTGGCTAAGCTCCGTAAACCCAAACTTTTGATAGAATGGTACGGCTGTAAGTGTTGACTCCAAAACAATTTCACCGGATTCTGTATTCGATGCGATTTCGAGTGCCAGTTCTGCCAGTTTTCTGCCCACACCTTTACCGCCACAGTCTGGAGAGACGAATAGGGCTACGATTTCTCCAGGGACAGAAACCATGTAGCCGGCTACACTTCCGCCGAGAATACCCACCCAGAGAATACCTTTTTCAATTGAAGGAATTCGCGCTTCAACGGGAACGGAATTCTTCCATGCTCGTATGACTTCAGCATCGTAGTCCTGAGCGCAGAGCTCTTCGATCGATCTGCGATATACAGTATCGAGTTCGTCAAGGTCATCAATAGTTGCTTTTCTAATCTCCATTTCAGCCTCTTAACTTGGGGAAAGGTCCGTTGTAGGACGAGTACAGTCTAGCGAGCCAAATTGTTTCGATAATCGCTTTGTGCGAATAAGAAACATAAGCGGGACGCTTGCGTGTTAAGGGTTTTTCCAAAGATATCTATCTAGGCTTTCCTGTATCTTACCGCTGTTCTTTAGGTGTAGGACGGCGCGGTTAATATCCACAAGAGAAAAGCGCGTAGTTTGAGATATCATCAAGCGAATCTCATAACTTGGCAGCAAACCCATAACGAGTCGATAATTGAGCGAAGACTCCTGTGTTTTGAGGTAGTGGCGAACTAATATTTCAGAGTTAACCAGTGCGTCGAGGCGACCGGCTGTCAACATCTTGAAGCTCAGTTCCAATTCCCTGGAGTCTACCCGTTGCAAGCTGCCCTCTCTGAAATAGGCCCCCAGAATTGGGTAAGTATAACCAAGAATGGTACCTATACGGTCACCGGGCAGATTATCGAGACGCACTTCCTTCGATGGTGCCGAAGTGTCGGGTAAGACCAATATTTGTGTTTCCGTAAAAAGTGGCACTGACCAAAGAAACTTGTCTGGCTGTGGTTCCCAGGCTGGATTGGCGATAACCTTGATATCCGCTTTACCCTGCAATAAATACTGAGGAATTCGTTTGCGCGGCAGCAGCATATATTCCGCTTTGGTTCCTAGCTGTTCCGCCAGAGCATCCATTAGGTCTTTGATAATGCCTGCTGTGATTTGGCCGTTATCGGTAAATGAATAGGGTTCGCTGTGGCTGGCACTATAGGCAATCTTTAGTGGGTCGGATACGGCGGTTTGAACGCTCAGCAGCGAGCTAGCCAATACCAGGAGGTAGATGAGGAGTTGAGCTTGTCCTGTCATAGAGTGATTTACCGGTAGGGATGAAAGGACTAAGATCGGCTCATCCTTTGAGGTCAGGCTAATTATTGCCGAGCCAGTATGTCATGTCTACTGTTTCTGTTGTGGTGAGGCGCCGATACCGCCTTTCCGAGCCGAAAGACGGGTATTTATTAGGCAGTACCGTGTCTTGTTTCTAACTGTCTCTTTTTGGGCGGGGCCAGCGGTAAAGTTTTGAGTCTATACCACGGTACGGTGATGGGTTTGTTGCTTGGTTTTGAAGCTGAATCGCGGGTTGGGAGAGGTTTTGTTGCCTAGTGCCATTTCCGCAGCCATGCGGCCAACTTCGGGCCCGTGCTTAAAACCGTGACCGGAGCCTGCGCCCACTAAAAAGACGTCTTCGAAGGCCGGGTGTTTGTCGATTAAGAAATCACCGTTCGAACTGTTTGTATATTGGCAGACTCGTTCGCCAATAAAAGGTTGGTCTGCAAGGGCTGGAAATCGGCGTTGGATGTATGCACGCAAACTGTCATAGCTTGCGCTACTCATGCGCCTGTCGCCACTGTCTGGATCAAACTCAACACCGTGGCGATCGTGGGCAATCTTAAAACCGCGACCCTCAAGGTCGGGAAAACCGTAATAAAGGTCACCTCCATTGAAGTCTGCCCAGCCGGGTAATGCATTGGCGGCAAAACTACCATCACCCGCTGGTGCTGCCATAAAAGCTATTTCCTGGCGAGTTACAAATAAACGCTTAGATACTAACTCGGGGAACAATTTTGGTAGCCACGGTCCACAGGCATAGATCAATAAGTCACTTTTCAGTGTTTCACCATTCACTTGCAAGCTATGGCCCTTGCCCCCCTTAGCCGGTGCACTGGCTGAGGCTTGCAAATATTGCCCCCCCGCTTTGACAAAATCTGCCACCACATGTTGCACGGCACGACGTGCCATTAGCGCGCCAAATTCAGCTTCATAGAGTCCAAACTCTATGCCTGCAAAATCAAATTGCGGGAACCTACGTCTCAGCAGCTTCGTATCCATAACTTCCAAGCCAATGCCCAATGCTTTATGGGTGGCAATGGATTGCCGAGCATAATCGACCATCTCCTGGAACAGGAACAACACTCCGGTTTGATTAAACAACGGTAAACTTGCGTCAGCCGATAAGCGTTTCCATTGGCTGAGTGAGCGTAATGACATTTCGCTGTAGATGGCATCAGCCCCGTAAGCTGATCGGATCATTCGGCTTTCGCCACCCGACGATGCCAGCGCGTTCGCCGGACCAGCAGCATCAACCAGCAAAACCCGCTTACCCGCCGCCTGCAAATGGCTAGCAGTCCAGGCACCAAAAACACCAGCCCCGATTACAATCGCATCCCAGGATTTTTTTACCGATGCATGCTTGTTAGCAACGGCCAACATACTGGCTGCATTACTAGTACCAACTAGCCCAGCCGCGCCCAGCGTGCTAATAGACTTCACTAGAGATCGTCTTGTCGTATTTTTATAATCCACGTTGGTCCCTGTCCTTTGAGTATTCTTGATGTTCGCGAAGAAGGCCTAAGCCTTGAGTTTATCAGTGGAAAAACGCCCTATTCTTAGCCACTTTACCCTAAGGAAACGAAGTACAGCAATCAATTGTCGCCGTTAAGGAGGATGAACCTGAAAGGCCAGATAGCAGTTGCATTTGTGTTTTTAGCTGGGCGGTGTATCGTAGGCGAGATCAATTCTTCACCCCTGCGGATCTCTTCGATGAAATTCATTTTTTCAGTTTACTCCTTTTCGACTTTTATGCGTCCCGCCTTGCTATCAGTGATGCTATTCACGCTGAGCGCTTGCATTAGTGCGCCCAGCGAT
>Ga0209395_1008808_pt1 | contig 10187 bp, 7 predicted proteins | sample GOMGulsemesocosm_3_FD_184635 | JGI IMG/M metagenome (GOLD analysis project Ga0209395, IMG submission 184635) | Methane-oxidizing microbial communities from mesocosms in the Gulf of Mexico - GOM9D Gulf of Mexico (SPAdes) (version 2) | ecosystem: Environmental > Aquatic > Marine > Cold seeps... | reverse complement strand
ACAGGTGTGTATTTGATGAACATGCAGGGCTATTCTTTTTCTGCGCCTTGGTTTTATTGGGTTATGGGATTATTTACCTTTATTGGAGTCTGTTGGCTACCTGTACTTCGTATTCAATACAAACTACGTGAGCTAGCCAAAATTTCTGTAGATTCAAACCAAGTTACACCTGAATTTAAATCACTGATGAAAACATGGACGTTGTTAGGTATACCTGCCTTTACAGCAATTTTGGGTATCTTCTGGTTAATGGTTTTCAAACCATTTCCTATCGCTTAGAGGAGGGGGCATGAACATTAATAAACAAGATGGTTTAATGAAAGCTGCTAAGTTTTCGCTTTCCTTTTTATGGGTTTTTACCGGGATAACCTCAATTTATTTTTCGCCAGAAATTGGCTATGAAATATTAGCAAGCGCCAGTATTACTGGTTTAATGGCAGATTTATCGGTTTATGCTGGTGGTACTTTAGATATTGTAATTGGTCTTTGGTTGTTATACTCAATCAAATTAAGATTATGCTGTATTGTTCAAGTTGTGATCATAGTCCTCTATACGATGCTTCTAACTTTTATCGATCCAAGTTTTTGGTTACATCCATTTGGACCGATAACTAAGAATATTCCTATCATTGTTTTGATTGCGTATGTGTACGCTAATAATGCTAGAACTAGTTCAACCCAAATATTTTAACTCATTTCAGTAGTAAAGAGGTTCAGCTTGTCATCAATACAAATCGCAAGATTCATCATTTCCTTTAGTTGGTTATATCATGGAATTTTTCCAAAACTTGTACATATAGCCCCACTAGAAAAGCTAATGACATCCAGTTTAGGCTTATCAGGTGAGCTGTCTTATTTATTGACTAAATCAGCGGGAGTTGGGGAAGTTATTTTCGGAATTTTATTCTTTCTTTTTTATCGTAATAAAGCGATGGTTCTCTTAAACATTATAGGACTTACTGGCTTATTAACTTTTGTAGCATTATTACAGCCTCAACTGCTTATTGAAGCATTTAACCCTGTTACCACCAATATCACTTTAATTGGTTTTAGTTTGATCTTACTTGTCGAATTAAAAAATGAAGATAAAAAGGAGAAGGTATGAGCGTTGAAAAATATCCTCCTAATATTGGTGTAAAAGATTGTGTGATTCTATTTGATGGTGTTTGTAAGTTATGTAATACCTGGAGTCAATTCATTATCAAATATGATAGACAAAAGCGCTTCAAACTGTGCAGCGTACAATCTCCTGAAGGCCAGAGCATACTAACGCATTTTAATATGCCAACGGATCATTTTGATACCATGTTGTACGTAGAAGGTAATCAATGTTTTGATAAAAGTGATGCTTTTTTAAATATAGTGAATAAGCTTGGACTACCATGGCGGGTATTATACGTTTTTAAAATAATTCCTAAGGGAATAAGAAACTGGTTTTATGATCGAATAGCTCTTAATCGCTATTCTTTATTTGGTAAATACGATAGCTGCATGTTGCCAAACAAAGAAAATGAAAATAGGTTTCTGAAGAATAAAGCTTAATTAAGTCGGCAATTTATAATTGCCAAAAAGGAATAAAGAATAAATGGATTTATCAATTTACCTTAACATGATGATGAATGCTGCTTGGTATTTAATACCGATCTTCATATTTGCTGTCATCACAAAATCTGCATGGTTCAAAGGTGTAATGGGAGAGTGGCAAGTAAACTTGCTCATTAAGTTTTTCTTAGACAAAAATGATTATCATCTTATTAAAAACGTAACACTGCCTACCTTTATTGATGATAAAAAGCATGGAACCACTCAGATCGACCACATCATAGTTTCAAAATATGGCATTTTTGTTGTAGAAACTAAGAATATGAAAGGTTGGATCTTTGGTAGTGCCAATCAAAAGCAATGGACTCAACAAATCTACAAACATAAGTCTAAATTTCAGAATCCACTTCACCAAAATTATAAGCATGTCAAAACGTTAGAAGCTTGTTTGAACGCAAAGAATGATAGTATATTCTCAGTCATTATCTTTATTGGTGATAGTAACTTCAAAACTAAAATGCCTGAAAATGTAAGGTTTGCTCGTGGGGGTATTGAATATATCAAGAGCAAAACTGAAATTGTTTTTAATGCAAAAGAGGTTGCTAGTGTTATTGGCCAGATTGAAAACGGTAGGTTAGAGCGTAGTAATAAAACTAATCGACAACACGTTAAGCATGTAAAAGAAATTATTGAAGAAAAACATGCTGTTAATTCTTGCTCCAAATGTGGGGCTGAGATGGTGTTACGTAAAGCCAGCAAAGGTAAAAATGTAGGTGATGAATTTTGGGGATGTAGTGCATTTCCTAAATGTCGAAATGTAATTAGTTGAATATCAGTAGCAGCAAAAGATATCGCAATATCCTTGAAATATATGGTAAATAATTAATATGAAAATTTGTTTTATTTGGGTAAAAGAGTTTAGAAGTTTTAAGAATTTTGGGTTAAACCTTAGCAGCGATTATATATATGGATTTAATGAATCAACTAATTCTTTAAGCCGCAAAAAACAAAAATCATTACCTTCTAACTTTTATGGTAATGGTGTAGAGGATATAACCGGGCTTTTTGGCAAGAATGGGTCGGGTAAGAGTAATTGCCTTGAGTTAATATGTATGTTGCTAAAAGGTGGGAAGTCTAAGGTTAAAAGTGACTTTTTAATTGTTTATGAAAAAGATGGACATATTTTTTGTAGTATTTCCATGAAGGATATTCGATACATTGGTCCAAAAAGTAACTTTGAAGTAAGTTATCAAAAGTATGAAAAGGAGATCACTGGTATTAATGTTATCTATTTTTCTAATGTATATGACCGTAGACCTAACAATTTTTCACCGCAAGTGTCCGATCTTTCGATGAATAATTTGGCTAAAAAGTCTAAACAAAAATTTAATAGTTTTTTCGACCAGATAGACTTTATAGAATCAAGTAAATTTAAACTTTTAGAAATTCCAATACCAAGCCAATTTTGTATTGAAATTGATATCATCCCGAAATTTAAAAATATCTCTATTAAAACTAAATTTGATAGAGAAATAACTAATTTGAACAAAGTTATTAAAAGTCGATTAAGAGATTTAACAACCAAAACAAAATTTACACTTTCACTAAATTATTCTGTCTTTTTAAGTCTTTTAAACTCTGTTGAGAATCGTTCGACAGAATCAATAAAGTTGTTAGAGTTTAATTTAAATGGATATTTGAATGATTTAATTGAGAGCAATTTCAAATCTAAAGACTTATCCAAAAATTTATTAGAAATGACATCAAAAATTGCAAAGGAACTTTTACCTATAGAAGAGTTAAATGAATTTGAAGACTATCTAGATAAAATAGATGCTCTTGAAAACCTTGTTCCACTTATAGAAATTGAAAGTATTAAAAACAACTCTATGAAAGAAAGTTTTGTTGTTAATATGACAAACTCAAACTCAAAATCAAATGATTTTGCATTGCTTTTAAAATGCTTAAGGGATAATGATAAAACTCTTTGTTCTTGGTTAGGAATTAGTTCAGGTCATGTTGCATACTTAAATCTTTTTTCATCTATTTTCAAGGAATTATATAGAAGTCGTAATGATGTGATTCTTTGTATTGACGAAGGTGATTTATATTTACACCCTCAATGGCAAGTCGAATTTTTTGATAAATTACTAAATGTTTTGCCCAATTTATCAACTGGTAAGGTACAGATTGTTTTAACTTCCCATTCACCGTTTTTACTTTCTGACTTGCCTAACCAATCTATCACTGTATTAAGTTCTGATGAAACTAATCATGCAACTACTGGAAGTGATATTAAACAACTAACCTTTGGAGCAAACTTATATGAGTTGTATTCAAATTTATTCTTTTTGAACAAAAACCGAACGGGTGTTTTTGCAAACAAAAAGATTAAAAAATTACTTATCCAAATTGAAGAAACTGATACAAATATAAAACCAAAAGATGTTCAGTTATTTTCTGAAATAATTGGAGATAAGGTAATAAAACATATATTGGACAAAGGGGTGAATGAGTAGTGATCAAAATTCAAGATTATATAGCTCACCCTAATCCAGAGCTATTCCTCAGGGTAAAGTGTGACAACCTATACAATAAATTAAACCCTAGGCTTGCTAACAATACAGACTTTAAAAATGTTTCATTAATTAAAAAGTTAGATAAATTAAGTACGGAATCTTCATCAGCAGCTTATATCGATGATATTGCTGACGGTTGCTCTTTAAGGGCTGCAAGGCATAGAAGCTTTTTTAGCTATTTAGCAGATAACAACTATTTAAAGTTAAAGGCATTAATTACTTCTAAACCAGATCAATTGTTATTGCTAAAAGATGAGATAAATCTACTTTTAGACGATGGTGATCTATTCACTGAAGCTAGAGGTAGAATAACACAAACAAAATTTGGAAAAGAGCTTTCAGGCAGGCTGTTTAAATACTCTACATATCGAGTTTCACAGTTTTGTGTAGATACATATCAAGAATTAGGTTTTAGTCGAGCTACATGTGTTTACTGTAATGCAGAAAGAACATCTATAGTACCTAAAAGGCGAGATGGAGGGGTATCTCATAGAATCCGATTCGATTTAGATCATTTTTTTCCTCAAGTTCTTTATCCATATTTTGCACTGTCCTTTTATAACCATATCCCTTCATGCCATGGTTGTAATTCACAGATTAAGGGTGAAAAGGATTTTCAATTAAACACTCACATTCACCCATATATGGAATCTTTTGATGACATTTATAAATTTTCTATTTCTGCAACGGCTCTTCATTCACAGGTTGTTGATGAAGTAATGATAAATGAAACAGGCATTAAAACAGGTGATCTTACTGTTACTGATCTTGAAATATATGAAAACTATCAGGTGGAAAATGAAAGTGTAGAAGAACTAATTGGAATATTAAGAAGCTACGAACATCTATTAAATGAACATGATATCGAAGATTTCAAGTCTATGATGTTTAATGTTGTCGGAGTAAAGCAATTTAAAAAAGATATTTTAAATAAATCAAATGGTAAGTTAATGAGAGATATTACAAAACTGTTTGATTGTGATGATTTAATGCAGCTAGATTAGTGGCTTTATATTATATGTTTTGGCTGTTTTTGTAGTTTCACACTGTGCATTGGAGTTTTTGAATGATTAAACCAGATTGGAATGTTTTTAAGTCTAAGTTTTCAGATAATCCGCAATTTCATTTTGAATGGTTTTGTTATTTATTGTTTTGTAAAGAAATCAATAAGCCTTTTGGAGTATTTAGGTACAAAAATCAGTCTGCTATTGAGACAAATCCTGTTGATTTAGATGGTCATTGTTTAGGATTTCAATCCAAGTTTTATGATACCCCTTTAACTACTAAAAAAGATGAGTTAATAGGTACGCTGAAAAAAGCTAAGCGAGACTATCCTAAACTTACCAAGTTGTATTTATATACAAATCAAGAATGGACTCAAGCTTTCCCTCAACTAAATAATCCAACCAAGAAAGCCGAAAAGACAGCAGCACAAAAAGAAATTGAGAGTAAAGCAAGACAATTGAATATAGAGCTAGAATGGAGAACGACTAGCTATTTTGAATCGCCTTTTGTATGTCAGAATTGTGATGACATTAGCAAATTCTTTTTCCTGAAAGATAGCTCATTACTTGATCTTATAAACGACCAAGAGTGCCATACGCAGTCTATATTGAAATATATTAAGCAAACTATAGTGTTCAAGGAGCATAAAATATCCATTGAACGTCCAAGTGTTTATGAATCACTAAAAGACAACTCAACTCAAGTGTCAATAGTATCAGGGAAAGGAGGTGTCGGCAAAACTGTCGAGATTAAAAAATTCTACCAAGAATTTAAAGATACTCATCCTATTTTTGCATTTAAAGCAAACGAGTTCGAAATAAAAAAGTTAGACCTCCTTACAAAAGGTAACTCTATTAATGATCTTTTAAGTCTTTTCGGTGATTCTGAGGAAAAGATATTAATTATTGATTCAGCCGAAAAGTTAATGGATTTAAGTAATCAAGAACCTATTAAGGAATTTATTGATTTGTCGGTATCTTTTGGATGGAGAATTATTTTCACAACAAGAGAACATTATTTTGATGACCTTAATCATCTTTGCTTAGATGTTCTAGATGTAATGCCTAACAAAATTCATATACCAGAATTAACAGCAAATGATTTAGACGACTTAGCTAGCGAGTACACTTTTGAAGTCCCTAGTGATGAAAGGTTACGCGGATTATTAAAACTACCATTTTATTTGAATGCCTTTCTTAAATTTTACGATGACAGTACAAAGCAATCATTAGACCTGCCTAGATTTAAGGAGCATTTATGGAATAAAAAGATCAAGGCAAGTGATATAAAAAGAGAGAACGTTTTTAGTAAATTAGCTTTGCAGCGAGCTAATCTTGGTGAATTTTATTTGTCGGTGACTAGTGAGGATATTGAAGCCGCTGAGGATTTATCAAAAGATGAGATTCTTGGTAAAGATGGCACTTCATTTTTTATTAGCCATGACATATATGAAGAGTGGGCTTTAGAAAAGTTTATAGATATTAACTATAAAAATAAATTATCAGCTACTAGTTTTTTTACTTCGATAGGACAATCTTTAGCAATAAGAAGAAGCTTTCGCTTATGGTTATCGGAGCAACTATTTGAAAATAACTTAAAAATTAAGAACTTTATTGAAAATGCATTAGATGATAATGAAATAGACACTATATGGAAGGACGAACTAATAGCAGCTATTTTATTATCTGAATACTCTTGTTATTTTTTTGAAGTTTTTGAAAGTGAGCTTTTACAGAATAACTTAAAACTACTTCAACGTGTCTGTTTTATTTTACGTATAGCATGTAAAGAAATTGATAATTCATTACTTTCATTATTGGGTATTAAGCAAAGTAATATTTTATATTTTACGAAGCCTAAAGGAAGTGGCTGGCTGTCATTTATAGACTTCATCTATGCTCAAAGAGAAAAAATTGGTTTAGTAAACTTTAAAATGTTTATTCCTATATTAAATGAATGGAATAGTACAATAAAACAAGGTAATACAACTAAAAAAGCGAGCCTTTTGTGCGTTGAATATTATAGATGGCTTGAATCTGAAGGTTCCTATCTTGGGAGAGGGAAATTTGCCGACTCAATTGTAAATACAATTGCTCATGGGGCAACTGAAATAAAAGTAGAGCTTAGTAATCTAATAGACGAAATGTGTAAAACAAAAGTGGGGTCTAGAAAAACTTCTTATGATTATCTTGCAAAGTTTATACTTAAAGATATAGGAGGGCTAGGTATTGCTAAAGCCCTGCCAGAAAAAACGTTAGAGCTAGCAAATCATTGTTGGTTAAAAGATCATACATTAGATCACCATTCTCGACATCACAGAGAAGAAGAACATATGTTCGGTGTAACAGATGATTATGATTTAAAGTATCACCCAGAAAGTGCACTCCAAACTCCAATATTTTATATGCTTAAGTTTAGTTTTAAAGTCACGTTGGATTTCGTACTAGGCTTTATAAATCAAGTTACTCTAAATTTGGTTGAACATTACGGTAAAGACAACTTTCATACGCACGAATTAAATATTGATGGAAAACATAGTGAAATTTATTTAGATAATCATCTATGGAGCGCATATCGAGGAGCAGGTAATACTCCTAACCTTATACAATCTGTTCTGATGGCATTAGAAAAGTTCTTTTTGGAAAATGGAAAATATTTTAAAAATGAAGATTTAGAGTTTTGGCTTAAGTACATACTAGGCAAAACTAATTCCTCTGCAATATGTGGTGTAGTTTCCAGCATTGTGCTTGCAAACCAAGATCGGTTTTTCAATGTCGCAAAAATTTTGTTTGAAGTTAAAGAGTTTATTATTTTTGATACTTCCAGACTAGTATTTGATAGTCAGCAAAAAGACCAACTAGAAACGCTAGGTAACATGTTTGGTGGCGTGCAACATGGAAAAATGTACCATGAAGAGCGAATTAAATCTTGTGACGAAAAACACCGAAATGAAAGTTTAGAGCATAGTTTTAGAAATTACCAAATTTTTGTTGTTGATGGAGATATGGAACATTCTGAGTTCACTGAGCGTCAAAACCTTCTTTGGGCCATATTGGATAATTATTATAAAGATGTAGGTGAGGAGGAAGATTCCGAAAACTTAAAATTATGGAGGCTTGCGCTAGCTAGAGTTGATAGCCGTAAAATGAATATAACCAAGGAAGTGATTGGCAACAAAATTGCTATTAATTTTAATCCTGAGTTAGATTCAGATTTAAGAGAGATGTCTGAAAATCATAGTGAAAAGCAAGAACAAGAATTTAAGTATACTCCTTTATATGCCTGGGCTAAAAATAAGCTACAGCAGCATAACGACTATAAAAAATATGAACAGTATGAATCAGATCCTAACCAAGTTGTATCTGATTTAAAGGAACTGACTAAGAATCTATCCGATGAGCATAATCCTCCCTCAGAGAATTTTGTTCTAATTAACAAATCTACGCATTTTTACGTGGCAGCCGCACTAATAATGTTTCATTTTGATAATATAAATGAAGTTGAGCAGTCTCTCTGTATAGAAATTGTCGAAGAATGTTTTAAAAAACTTTTCGTTGAGAAATACCGTTACCAGATTAACGATGGGATGGAGCCATGTTTCAGTATTATTCCTGACTTATTTAAAACTAAGCCTGAACTACGCCCCTTACTTAAGCGAGTTCTGATTGCAGGCTTGATAAGAACAGATTCGGTAGATATTTATGGTTCACAAAGATTTAATATGTTCTCTATTTTGGCAACCAATAAACTTTGGAATGAGTTTAATGATGATGTTGAGTCTATATTCTTGGGCTACCTACTATTTAACCCACTTTATATTGAGTTAATTGGAAAAATACGAAAGGAGAGTTTTGAAAATAAGAAATTTGAAGTGAGCTTTTCTACTTTATGGCCACGTCTATTTGAAGAAAATAAAGATCTGCTAAAGAAAATCGAGTCAAACGAAATTCGTATTATGCGTAAGGTCGATTATTCAAGTATTGACTTGCTGACAAAATCAGTTGCTTTGTTCTTACTCCCAAATAATCAAAAAAAATGGTCTAGAGACGCATTTAAAGGTTTAGTTCAAGTTTCTGCTGCCACGATTTTAACAGAAGATAGAGGTGGTTCTAATGATTTTCATAGCCAAAAAGAATTTTTAAGGAAATATGCATATTACCTACTTCAATCTCCAGTCGAAGATTTATCTGATTTAATAGAACCATTTATTGAGCAGTTTAACACGTCAGAAGGAGCCTCTGACTTACTTGAAGAGATTATTTATGCTCAAGACAAGTATCCTTCTTATGATAACTTCTGGAAAGTATGGGAACTATTCAAACCAAAAATTGTTCAACTTTCACAAGAGGGTCATTTAAGTTACCGTTCTGATAAAATAATTAGAGCTTATTTATTTGCTCTTCAATGGAAGCCTGATACTAAAAGCTGGCATACATTTAAAGATAAGAATGCACGTTTCTTTAATGAAATGTCAGAAAAATTATCACGTTCACCATCTACCCTATACTCGATTGCAAAGTTGTTAAATGACATCGGAAGTTGTTATATGCCTTATGGAGTGCAATGGATAGCTAAAATCATAAAGTCTCATAGCAGATCATCAAAAGCAGACTTTGATGACGATACTATTTACTACCTAAATACTTTTATTCGAAAATATTTATATAGAGAAAGGGCCGAAGTTAGGCGTTCACCAGAATTGATGTTACAAACACTAACGGTCTTAGACTTCTTAATTGAGAGAGGAGAAGTTTCTGGTTACTTGATGAGGGAAAGTATCGTCTAGCTTCATTACTAATTAGATTACTAATTAGATTACTCATAAGCAGTCTCATATAGCATCAAGACTGCTTATTGCATTTGTTATTCTATAATAACTACTTTAATGGCAGTTTTATTGAATAAAACCAGTGCCCATATTCGTCCCATTCTGCCCGCCATATGCTAAGAAACTACAACTTTAACAAGTCACGGTTTATGCCTGTCATGTATTAAAGTTTCAATAGTATTCTTCTTAAAGCTTGATACTTTACGGTTAGAGATACTATCCATTATTTTCAT
>Ga0209395_1008802_pt1 | contig 10190 bp, 12 predicted proteins | sample GOMGulsemesocosm_3_FD_184635 | JGI IMG/M metagenome (GOLD analysis project Ga0209395, IMG submission 184635) | Methane-oxidizing microbial communities from mesocosms in the Gulf of Mexico - GOM9D Gulf of Mexico (SPAdes) (version 2) | ecosystem: Environmental > Aquatic > Marine > Cold seeps... | reverse complement strand
GAGTGATCTATTTTGGTCCGCCACCTTCTCATCAACTCATAATTAGTGATATTGTTGGCGAGCAACAACATACATTGCTTAATGCATCTAATTACTTAAGCTTTCATTTCTCTCGTATTAAAAGTAGCCAAGACTTATTATTTTCTACCGTGAATTCAAACTACAGTAATCGCTGGCTAAAACAGGGAAACCTATTAAATAAAGTTAATAACTCAACGGTTTATGATACACAGCCTGCGCTCGCACATAATTCACCTAGTTATGCTTTTATTTCTACTCGAAGTGGGCAAGATCAGCTTTATCATGGTGATTTTAGAACGGGTGAAAATCAGATAATTAGTCAATTAAATAACCATGAAGAATTCAATTCTTTAGCTTTTTCTCCTAGCGATGATTACTTGTTATTAACAGAATCTGCCAAGTTTTGGATACTACCAGTTAAGCCATTATTGGAGGGCGAGCTTGCACAACATTTACAAAATAGTGATGTCAGCTTTCAAACTAATGGAAAATTGACACAAACGCGTTGGCTAACTAATAATTTGCTGTACTTTAAGATTAAGGAAGACGAAAAAAGTAAACACTATATATTTAATAGAATGAATAAACGCTCATTAGAGCTCTCTCAGCGTTGGTCTACGTTAGTTACAGATCACAGCCAAACTGATTTACTTTATCTGCTAAGTAAACATGATAGTCAAATGTATAAAGTACCTATTAACGCACTTAACTTTAAGCCGTCAGTGCATAAGGTAACAATTGATGAACAAATGATTGAGCCAACCAGTCGCTTTATACCACCCAATTATATTGATTTGAAAATACATCAGCAAAAGATGCATTACATTATGACGACTGACGAGATTAATGTATTTTCTAATAGCTTTAATTTACACGTACAGTCTTTGTCAGAGAAAGGTGAAAAAAGTCCAGATCAAATATTTGAGATAACGTGTAATTGTGGATATGACGTGTCGGACTCTGGGCTGATGGTAAGTGAACGCATTAGTTTAGAAGGGGATGTTCACCGAACGGTAAATAAATAGGGCGCAGCGATAATTGTTGGTCCAATTACAGATTTTTGAGGTAATTATCTACGTGAGATTGGTTCTTAAGTTCAACGACAGTGATCCCTTTAGCTTTTACGTGCTTCAAAATATTTGAATAATTTCTTCGTTTTTTATGGTATGTCCTTAGTACCCAAAAAATGATTGAATCACGGCTAAGAAATGTTTGTCTAAACGATTCAACATTGCCTGCAAATAGTTTTTCTTTAGTGGCTGCTCGATATATAGAGCGAGTGAAAGCCCGGTACAATACAACACTAAAAGATGGGTTTAACCAAATGATTTGTGTTGCTCTTGACCAAATTATATCTCGAGCAACAGAATAATTTCCGTCAATAACCCAAGCGGAAGAAGAAGCTGCGTCAGCGGCTAAAGCCCTAAATTCGTCATCATTCCTTTCTTGCCAATTGGGTAGCCAATGCAATGAATCTAATTCGATATATTCAGCGTTATTTTTAATGGCTAATTGCTTAGAAAAGGTAGATTTCCCACTGCAACTTGAGCCTATAACAACGGTTCGATTCATAAATTTTCTCGATAATTAATTCTAATAGTCATGTCTTTACGGAAGCATTTCCTATTTAGAATTAGCATTAGCTGTCTTAATTTTAAATTGAGCACAGTATGCCATTGAAAGCTGTATGTTATTTTTTCAAACTATTGGCACGACCTTCTAATGCATTAAACACTATCAACATAAAAGAAACTGTTATTGTTAAATCATGCAACAACCAAAAGTGATTCAGTCCAGACTTAATGATGATGAGGCTAAATATTAAACTTGCAATGACGCAGGACAGAAATTGATGTTTGCTAAATTTAAAACCTAAAAACTTAAAGTATATCAGCCCGCTTCCTGCGCCAATTAGGGATGAAAAAAAGTAGGGGGAAATATGCTTAAATTCAAATGTAATCGCACCTGAAAAAATATCAAATGCAAAGAACAGCAGGGCGATAGTTATGCAGGTTGTGCTAAATTGTGTGATGGACTCTCTGTTCATTGTTGACCTTATGTTATTAACTTTATAATGCTTAACGTCGGTTTAATTACCTTGTTTACGAAGAGGGGGTAATTCTTGGTTAATCTTATATTGCATATAAATGACATGAAAAATCGATGTAAGGAATGGACTTAACCAATATTTATCGCCCTTGGTTGATTCCGTAATTAAGTTGATGCGATTACGGACCATAATTATCCATGTCACATCAAAAACACTAGAAATGGCATGAAGTCCAATAGAGTTTCGTAGAATAGCAGGGTTATGAAAATTAACTACCCCATAAATTAAACTGGTCAGTGAAATAACGAACAAAATTATAGTGATAAACATAAAAGTGTTAGGAATTCTAAATTGAGTATGTTTGTTAATTTGGTTGGAGAAAAAATAAAGCTTATAGATCAAATAGGCCCCGATGGTGAGTATGCAAAGGATTAAAACTTTCATGACACTAACCTGTTCAAATACTCCCTTAAAACTGTTTTTCATCTTTAACTTCCAATGTAACGTTGTCACAAAATAATAGATATTCTAAGAAATTGCACTTATTATCCGAATTCAGGAAACGATTTAAATCGTATGTGCTGAGTTAATAGCATTAAATATAATTGAAGTAATGTAACTATTACCGATTTATCAATACTTTTCCTGTTTAAATTCTTGTAAAGCAAAGTTGATAAATCCTCGCACACGTGGCGTCATAGTTTGATCGCGATAATATAAAATAGAAATTTGACGTTGACCTAAACTCCAATCGGGGAGTATTTTCTCAAGCGCTCCTGATTTAACATCATGCTTTAACAGTACTTCCGGCTGAATAATGATGCCAAGACCTGATTTTGCAGCATTAAGCAAGCCGTGACCACTATTAACCGTCATCATGCAATTAGGCTTAACTTCAACGTGTTGTTCGTCTTTATACCAATTTATTGGTGCTCTAGATGCTGGTGTGAATAATATTAAATCGTGCTGATTTAACTCGCTAGGCTGGCTCGGTGTTCCGTGCTCTTTGAGATAACTTGGGGCAGCGCAGGCTATCATTTTGTACGGCATAAGAACGCGTTGAATTAAACGGCTGTCAGGTACTTTTCCAATACGAAAAGCGATATCAATTCCTTCTTCAACCAAATCGACATTGCGATCGGTCAACACAACATCTATTTTCACTAAAGGGTATAAGCTTCTATATTGGTTTAATGCGGGCATTAATAACGAAGTACCAAAACTAATGGGGGCAGTAATACGTAATGAGCCCATAGCTTGGGTTGACTGAGCCTGTGCTTCCATATCTGCTAACGCCACACGTTCGATAATATCTTTGCACTGCTCTAAATAACTCGCACCAAAATCTGTTAAATTTTGACGCCGAGTTGTTCTGTTTAGAATGCGAGTACCGAGTCTGGATTCTAATGCTGCAATATGTTGACCTATCATGGCGGGTGTCAAATTGAGCTGGGTTGCTGCTGCGCTCATCGATCCAGCGTTAACGGTTGTAACAAAAGCTTTCATTGATTGAAATAAGTCCATTTGATACTAATACTTTAAAGTGTTTTTGATATTCCGCTAATTATAAAGTAATCCATATTAATTATGATACATATTATCTTAATTAAATAGAGAATATTATGAACGAATCACGATTTAGCAACAAAACAATCCTTATTACTGGTGCTGGTAGTGGTATGGGTAGAGCAACGGCGCTTCACTTAGCGACAGAAGGAGCACGGCTTGCACTTATTGGAAGACGCCTAGAGCCGCTACAAACGCTGGTCAAAGAAATTGAAGACTTAGGTGGTACAGCTCTTGCGTTATCATGTGATATATCCAACACGGCATCTTTATCTGCCGCTATAAATAATGTGGCTCAAGAATTTGGCAACATTCATGGGGTGTTTGCTAATGCAGGTATCCTTGGGGAATTTAAATCATTATCAGAGACCGCTCTTGAAGATTTAGACAGTCTAATTGATATTAATCTCAAAGGAACTTTTTTGACGATCAAGCATTGCTTACCTTTGCTTGATACTGGGTCTATTGTCATTAATGCCTCATGGACTGCTAATGCTGTTATGCCTGGTACTGGCGCTTATGCGACAACAAAAGGGGCATTAATATCTATGATGAAAACACTTGCGGTAGAGCAAGGCGGTCATAACATCAGAGTAAATGCTATTAATCCGGGCATTATATTGACGCCAATGGCAGAGGAAGTGCTAGATGTTGAGGTTTCACGTAAACTCGCTGCTCACACAGCATTAAAGCGTAATGGTGTACCAGAAGATATTTCGGGCACAGTGGCTTGGTTGCTAAGTGAAGACTCTGCCTTTGTGACAGGGCAAGAGATAACAATTGATGGTGGGTATACGATTGGTGGGTTAAGACTGTAGTGTCTTATGAACAATCAATATTGATAGAAAAATTTTCTGGAATACCATGTGAATCAATACCCAGCAATGGCAGGTTAGGGAGACTTAACCTGCGATTGATGAAGGACAACTTCGAGGCTGTTTCATATAAGAGTGATGCAGCACCTGCTATTTAGGTCACTAATTAATAGCATTTACCTTTTTAAACTTCCTGACTTTAGTACGCATATTCATCATGGGGGATGACGTATTAAATTGAATCATTTTACCCAGCGTATATTTCTCATACCATGGCACACCATAAAGCTGATGATTATCTAAAGCATTAATTAACGCTAAAATATCCTTAGTTGTGATTGTGAACTTCGCAATGAGTTCGTCGTAAGTGTGGTTGCGATAATGAGCGTGAAATGTCTGAGCTAATTGACCGAGTTCATTCCATTTATACCCTGTGGCAGGGAAATCAATGGGTTGGTTTCTAGATTTTAAATCGTGCCATTTTAATACTAATTCCCCCCAGCCAATGAGATAGGCAACTGTGTCACTGACACTAATTTCTGTCCCTTTAACATTGCCAAGGACACCTAATTGGCGAGACATTTGAGGGGATATAGTTGAGTAGTCAGCTAATATCTTTTCAAAGGCTAGGGTTATTGCCTTATGTAGCTCTTCTTTATTTTTAGGTACTGGTGACAAGTAGGACTCCATAACATAACGAGGCAGAGAACTTTCATTTATTAGCCTATGATTTTAATCATAAAACAATAATTTAGTTCGTTCTGCTTTTCAATAGATTATGCAGTTAAGCCTATATATCTAGGAAAGTGTGCATTCATTCTCTTGGCTGAATTTAAATGCAGATGCACAGTGCAGAAATTTTTCTTGAATATTAATGCCTGTAAATTCTTTCGCTTTACCAAGCCTTAGCTGAAAGTCATCTAAAGGAATACTGGTACATATTGAAGTCGTGGTCTTTTGCTGAAATCGTTGAGAGGATACTTTGAAAAAGCACGTTCCCGATTGGCTTTCGACACATTTAAAACGCGTTGATTTATTTGCCACCGATATTTGTACCGTCATTTTAGTGCCATCGATATAAGAAGTCTTAGTGTGCTCTGAATAATTTACCGAAGTATCACACCCCGTCAGTATTATAATGGTAATAATTAATAGAATTCGCATGCATACCTCCTATGTATCGCATTGCTTTATTATTAAGGAAGGTTAGGTTATATCTAAAACTTAGCCTCCCTCTCTCACTGGTATTAAACCTCTGTGACCGTATAGGTAACCGATATTATTTTCCAACCAGAATCTTCTTTGATTAAATCCCAAGATTCGGTTCCAAACGCCTTTTTGACGCCATTCATGTTATCACTATAGTTAAAATGAACAGAGCCTAAGTAACCATCTGTATCAATTTTAATATTCCACATTTTTTCTTCTTGCTGTCCTTCATCGCTGATCATTTTTACAGGAGAGCCAAACTTTGAAAAGTCTATGGTTCGTGGAAAGTTAGGGTTTTCTTTTCTGTTTTCACTAACCATTTCATCACTAAACACCGCTATCCAAGGAATATTGTCGCTATAAAAAAGGGTTTTAAATGTGTCTTTGTCTTTATTAATTATCGATAACCTGAATTTCTCAATAACAGTTTTTATTTCCTTTTTAGATGCTGTTGTATCGACGTTTGCACTAACAGGTGAACCAAAAGTGAACGCAATTAAAGCGATTAAAATTCCAGTAAACTTCATTGTATCTCCGTATTTTTAAAATGTTATTAGTCTAATCATTTGATTATACATAAATTATAATCAAAACTCTCCGTGGGTTTGTGTGGCATATCATCAACTTGAAAGTAGCCCCAAACAGAAACAAACGCTAAGAACAAAGGAATGAGCAAATGAAAAATAGACTTTGTATTAGCTTGCCATCCTCTAAGTATCTTGGTTTTTCTATAAACTTTGGTGCCTTTGGGGGGAAACTGCTTATGGCGAAGTCCATTAATGCCTAAGGGGATAGACACAAAGCCAATTAACACAGAGCAGAACATCGGCAGTCCTACGAACAAGGAATGCCATAAAACAGATATGCCTGAATACCCCAATGGATTATGGCAATGAACAGTTTCAGCATACCAAGCGATAAAAGGGAAAACCCATTTATAATGAGTAATCATAATCAACAAACCGATCAGCAGAGCTAATGCTATTCTTGTTAATCTTTCTCTCTTAGAGAACTCTTGTGCGTATTCGATAAAGTTTTTTCCTTGAGTCACTCTAATGACTTACCTTTAGCATGTCATCGGTTTATGGAGTTCAATCAATAAGCTTCTAGTTAATGATTAACGTAAAAAGCTTATGACCCGATTAATTCCATTTTTATTCTAATGAAATGTCAGGAGCGTGATGACTGCGCTCCTAACATCATTTTCGTTACTAGCTTTTTACCCAGCGGTAAAGCTCTTTTAAGCTAGGATTCTTACCTGTTTTTAGAATGCCGATGCGGTATATCTTGCCAACAAAGCTAAATACAAAGACCAGTGTCGCTATATTAACTAGCATCGCAATAATCAGCTCTATTGTAGGAATTTCTACAATAGCCATGCGAACAGGCATCACGATGATGGAGGCGAATGGCACCATTGATGCGTATTGCGCAATAATATTAGTAGGATCATTACCTAATGAGAAGCAAATATAGAACGGAATCATGATGATAATCATGATTGGCAATGCGCCTTGTTGTGCTTCACTCATGTTGTCAAAAATAGCACCTACCGCAGCATAAAGGCCAAGGAAAGTGACCAAACCTACCGCATAATTAAGCACGAAATAGGCGACTTGCCCAATCGATATCGAGATATTGAGTTTTTCTGGCAACATCAATAAACTCGTGGCGCTCACTAGAACAAACGGAATCATCCAAATAATGATTTGCAACAAGCCTGCGCCGCTGGTACCTATGATTTTAGCCGTCATTAACTCTTTGGCGCTAACTGATGAGAGTAATACTTCTACCACCCTATTTTCTTTTTCTTCGACTACGTTACGTAATAGGTTAGTACCTATCAAAAGTAGGCTCATGTACAACAAAAAAGCGAATAGGCCAGCCACGATATACGCTCCTAAACTATCCTTTTCTGCATCATTGCTCTCACTGACCTTAAATGTAGTTAAGGAAACACCATCTTGTGCATAATCAATATCTTTTGACGAAAAGGCTTTACCAAAAAAGTAATGTTCTATCAGAATTTTATTGATGAGGTCTTTGGCTTTACCCGTCAGATTAGAGTTCTTTGGATTGGCTGAGTAATACTCAACTTCCTTTTCTTGTATATTAGTATTTGGAATAAAGAATATACCGTTGAGGTCATTATTAAGCATATTGCTATTTTGATCTTTGATATATGTTTTAAACTGAGCAGTGTCTTGAGAACTAACTTTAATGTTCGTATTTTCGTCAATTAATTCACTTTTAGATTGAATCTCTTTTTGCAATAAAGAAACCAGCGCCGTGTTCTCGGCTACAATTTCAATATTGATTCGTTTTCCTTCATCATAGGTTATGATGAAGGCTTGAAGGCCAATTAATCCAAAAAGGAGAACGGGTACCAAAATGGTCGAGAATATAAACGCTTTTGTCATTATTTGGCTTTTAAGCTCTCGTTTTATAATTGCAAAGGTACGTTTTGAAAATGGATTAGTCATGCGTAACTTCCTCTGTTATATCTCCGGTTAAATCCACAAAAATGTCATGTAACGATATGTCGTTTGCATCAAATTTCTTAATAATAATATTGTTATCAATGAGAAGTTTTAATAATGTTTGAGTATCATCAGCAGACTTCAATCGTATGCCTGTGGCCCGGCCATAATCTTCAATTTTTTCAATCATGGGATGGTCATTTAGAAATGAAATATCACCCTCATAAATGACATTAACATTACGCTGACCATATTTTTTCTTGAGCTGCGCAAGATTGCTGTTTTCCACCAACTTGCCTTGATGGATAATCGCGATGTGATCACACATTTTTTCAGCAAAATCCATGAGGTGGGTTGAAAAGATAATGACCTTACCTTGTTGTTTCAAATCCAAGATAATCTCTTTGAGGATATTAGTATTGATGGGATCAAGTCCTGAGAACGGCTCATCAAGAATAATGAATTCTGGGTCATGAATTATGGTACAAATGAACTGAATTTTTTGTTGATTACCTTTAGAAAGATCTTCTAGTTTTGAATTTTTACGATCCGCTAAATCAAACCTTTCTAAATACTCCATCGCCTTGGCTTTAATGACAGGACCTGTTTTACCCTTTAATTCAGCAAAAAACATGATGGTATCAAGCAACTTCATTTTCTTATAAAGCCCACGTTCTTCAGGTAAATAACCAACGTTGTCACGAAATTTCTGGTCAACCAAATTACCACGAAAGCGTATTTCACCTTCATCTGGAAAAAAGATATTCATCAACATGCGAATAGTAGTTGTTTTACCAGCACCATTTCGGCCAATCAAGCCGAATACGCTGCCTTCAGGAATATTAAATGAGACATTATCAACCGCCGTTGTTTTGTCAAATCGCTTGGTTAAGTTTTTTGCTACTAATGCACTTTCCATTAATCATGGTCTCCTTACTAAATGCAATATCTGACTATATGACATTAACGATCATCAGCCAGTATTTATCTTCTATATTCTGACATGCTATGTTGAGGCATAGACGGTAACAAATGCGTTACAAACTGTAAACTTTACTATGTAACATATTGATAATTAGAAAAATGAATAATCGTAAACCTGACTAATATTAAAGGTTTTTTACAACTATTTTCTTTTTACTGATGTAGTTTAGCTGCAAAAATTTAGCTTTGTAGTGTTTTTGAAGTAATGGACTTTGTAGGTTAGAGGAGATTTGCTATTGATACGTATTTTACTGCTCAGTAATTGAGGTGAGAAGTTTGAGTAAGATAACTCATGAACTCTAAAACAAAAAAGCTAACGAGTTATGAGTTTTTATCTACAAGTCACGTATAATAGTGGCCATATCCTTATTGAGTATTTAAATAAGGACCTTAAATACATTGATGAGTAGACAAATTACATGAAAAAAACCTTCGTATTATCTCACCCTAAACTTAACTTAGCGCGCTTAGTTGAGTCAATTAAATATGACATTAAAAAATACATTAAACGTGAGCGTAATAAGACATTACCAGCAGGCGTAGATTATTGGGATTTTGATTGTAAATATGGCTTAAATGAATCAACAGCCAAAACTATTCACATTTCTACAATCAACAAATGTATTGATGAAGCTGAATCGGCCGCTATCGAATCGTTTTATATGGAAATTTTAGTAAAGCCAGCAGTACGTACTCGGGTTGAAAGAGACGACCCTAGCGAGTTATCTGAGTAATTTAATATCAATATGAAATTATTCAGATTACGTTATTAGTGCGAACTTAATTTGTTCGCTCATTAGGTTATGCACTAATAGGTTCCCATTTTTATTTAAATCTTAAAAAAGCAATTACATCTCACACCAAGTCAAATAACCCAAGACTATTGGGGCAAAACATAAGATAATCCCTGCCAATTAGATCACCCTTGCTAAATGCAACGAACGACACTGGAACTATTCATGGAAATCAACGTAAATTTTCTCGATAACCTAAGACTTGAAGCTAAGTTTGATGACTTTACCGTTATTGCCGATCAACCTATTCGTTATAAAGGTGATGGCAGTG
>Ga0209395_1008799_pt1 | contig 10196 bp, 9 predicted proteins | sample GOMGulsemesocosm_3_FD_184635 | JGI IMG/M metagenome (GOLD analysis project Ga0209395, IMG submission 184635) | Methane-oxidizing microbial communities from mesocosms in the Gulf of Mexico - GOM9D Gulf of Mexico (SPAdes) (version 2) | ecosystem: Environmental > Aquatic > Marine > Cold seeps... | reverse complement strand
ATTTTTGAGGTTTTTAGTTTATGATACTATAAATTTATTCAATTTAATGAAAACGTATAAATAAATTAGACTAATTACAAGGGAAGGAAGTTGAAGGGCATAAAATAATATAGACTCAAATTAATTCTAAAAATAAACCACAAAAAAAACCGAGCCTTACAGCTCGGTTTTCCTAATATACTCATTCAGCTAATTACTCAGCTAAAGTTCTCATGTAATTTACAATTAACCAACGGTCTTCATCGTCTGGCATTTTTTTTGTGTATTCTGGCATGTCATCTCTACCTATAGTAGTTTTGTAGTACAAAGCTCCATCAGATTGAGCTTGGAATTCTTCCGAAGAAAAATCTCCTAAATCTCCTTCTAAATCATCTGCTTTGGTACCATCACCTAATCCTTCTTTACCGTGACAAGATTTACAGTGCTTGTTGTATAAAGATTTTCCCATAGCTGCATCTTCATCTGCCGCTACCGGGTTTTTCATGTTTTCATATTTAGCAGGTACTTTCCATTCTTCTTGGATTAAAGCTGTGAAGGAAGATAATCCAACAAAGATTAGTCCTATAACTAATAGTGTTTTTAGTGTTTTCATGTGTATAGTTTTTTGTGTTTATTATTCAATTTAATTATTAAGAGTGTTTACTCTTTTACTTATACAAATTTAGTGCCATTACTTAAAATGGACTATGATTTATGTTAGTTTTCAGGATTGTTTTCTGCTTCAATTAGCAATCCTTCTTTTTTGATCTTTTTCAATTCTAATAGCGTAAATATGAAGTTTATCCATATACCACCTAATAAAATTCCAAGTACAACATACATCCATAAAGGCGCTAAACTAGACCACAAAGTATTGTCTGCATTCTTCTCTTTAACAGTATAAACACCCCATGTAGCGTTGTTTTTTTGAACAACAGTTCCATAGTCGTCATGATCATCTATTGTAGTGTACACATCTATATTTCTGTCTACATTTCCAGGGATATCTGTTGGAAATTCATAAGCATAGGTACCGTTTTCGATAGTTGCCTCTTCTAATTTCATGTTAGAAATCATGGCGCCTACAGAAATAAAGATATCGATATTATCTGCTTTATTTTTAACACCTAAACTATCAATAGTAAATGCGGTTACAATAACCGTTCTTACACTGTCGATTTCCTTTAAATCGAGTTCCATAAAAATATCTTTTACTTGGATACTTTTACTTTTTCTTTTGATTTGTTTACTTCCTTTAAATTTTGCAGAAAGATTGATATAGCCGTCAGCGTCTAAAACGTACTCATGAGAAGCAGGCATTGTGATAGAAGCAAAACCAGTATCATCTGTTTTTGCAGTTCCTAAAAGTATGTCCTCGTCATCTGTGGTGTTATAAAATTGGATTTCGGCATCAAATACAGGTACTTTGTCCTTTTTATTTTTCTTGTTACGTGCTATAAAACTTACTTCTAAGAAACGCGTGTTATCTGCTTGCTTTACGGTATTAAATTTGTAAAGCATTTTAAAGTTTTTGGCTTCGTTTTCTTGTCCAAAACTAGTAAAGCTAATCAAGAATAAAACGAGCATTGAAGCTGTAAAGCTATGTTTTAAAATAGTGTTTTTCATGGCTGTTCTTTATTGATCGTTAGTTGTGGTGGTTGTTTTCTTTTCACTGTCAATGATTCCAGAAATAGGAATTACAGGAACAAATTTCACTATCACTGTAAATAGTAAACAGAACAGCGCAATACCTGCAAAACTTAAGGCATATTCTACCCAAGTTGCTGAGTAATGAACAAAAGCCTCTCTGGTGTCTTGAATTGGTAAATAGGGGGTTTCCAATGTAGGAACTACCATCAAATATCTATTCACCCATAATCCTACAACAGCAATTACTGCGGCTATAGTAATAGATTTTATATTCCTGAATTTTTTAAAGAATAAAATTCCGAAAGGCACCAAAACTCCAATATAATTTGCAAAAATAAATTCCCAGAAATAACGAGTAAAAAGTGTGTCTAATAATGCTTGATCATGTGTTTTATGACTAAACCAACGTGCAAAATATTCACTGAATGTAAAATAACCAAAAAGCATTGATAAGACGAGTAATACAAAACCTGCTACCGTAAAATGAATGGTTTTAAGATAATTTTCTAGTTTGAATATACGACGAACCAAATACATGCAAATAATGATGATTCCCATACCTGAGTACAATCCTGCAATAATAAAATAAGGAGCAAAAATACTAGAGTTCCATCCTGGTTGAAGGGTTAAACTAAAAATCCAAGCCAATACCGTGTAGGCTACAATGGCCAATGCGATAATCATGGCGGACATTGTTTTGGTGATTTTATGTAAACGAGCACGTTGCTCATCAGTGTCTTGATAACCGATGGCTAAGAAGGTGTATAATTTTTTACGCCAAGGTGCTATTTTTAAATCATCAGAATCTCTTAAGATGGCCAAATCAGGAATAAATGTGAGGTATAAATAAATAAAACACCCTACTAAATCCGTCATAATGGCGATAATATCCCAAGTAATTGGAGATTGGATTCTTGGATACATAAATAAATAGTGTAGCCTGTCCAATCGACCAATACAAAGTAGGATAAATATGGGGCCTACAATTAGTGATAATACGGTGATAATTTCTATGATTCTGGTCACAGAATGTTTCCAAGGGGCATCGATAAAGTGGAGTACACCACCTATAAACGCTCCTGAATAACTAATTCCTACAAAAAAGATAAAGTTGATGATAAAAACTCCCCAAACTACGTTATCTCTCATTCCAGTTACTCCATGTCCTTGGCTTACTTGTACTATAAAAGCATAGAAACCTACTAGGAGTACTGCTACTAAAAAGCCCATCCATATTTTGGCTAGCTTACTAGTGCTTTCTAACATTGGCGAAAATTCTTTAACCAATTCTTTATGTCTATTATTTAATATCATAATGTGTGTTGTTTAGATTAAAGTTTACCTTGTTTTTTTAAATCCTTAATGTATGGAACATCTTTATAGCGATCCATAATTTCTTCATCTACATTAAATCCTCTTTCTAAAGGGAATTGTCTATCTACAGCAGGTAAATAATATACATTAGGTTTGGTACCTAAATGTTCTAAATGTCGGTATCCACCACGTTCTTTAATTAATTCAGAAAAACGAACGGTTTCGTCACCATTGGTTACGATGTCTTCGTTTTTATCACCAAAATAAATCACACCCATTGGACAAGAAGAGGCGCAATGAGGTAGTTTTCCTTGACGTAACATGTCTGGACAGAAATCACATTTCATAACCGTTCCTTCTGCAGCTGGAATACTTGTTTCAGGAGAATATGGTTGTGATTTGTCATCAAATTTATCTTTATGTCCCCAATTGAACTGACGTGCAGAATAAGGGCAACTTGTGACGCAGAATTTACATCCTATGCATCGGTCATTATCTATTAATACAATACCATCTTCACGTTTAAATGTGGCTCCAGTAGGGCATACAGTTACACAGGGTGGTTGGTCACAATGCATGCATGGTTTTGGTAACCAATAGGGAGATGCTTCCTCATTGTCTTGCATTAATTGTACTTTCATAAACTCTTCGTTGGTATCAAGTTTATGTGCTTTTTGACATCCTTCTACACATTTTCTAGCATTTTTACAACGGGCTAAATCTATCACCATTACAAAATGTTTGTTTGGGATCCCTTTTCTAGATTCGTCTGCGGTAATATGTGCTTCTGGATATTTGTTGATGTTTTTTGCATCAACTTCTACGATTGTTCCATCAGTAGTTAATAATCTCATTTTCTCGGCAGGGTGAGAATGCCCTGATGCTTCTTCTTCAGAAGCGAGTGAAGATACGAGAGAAGTTCCTGCAATAGCAGTAACACTTGACATTAAGCCCAGCTTAAGGAAATTACGTCTGTTAGTATTTTTATCTTTTTTATTGTCTTCCATCTGAGTAGCTTTTAATGTGTGTTTGTTTGTAGTAATAAAAAACAGGCTTACAAAAACGATGTTTTGTAAGTCTGTTTAGAAGGGGAATCTAGAAATTGTAAATTCTAGTAATATTGAATCCAATTAAGATATCGCCATTAAAGAAATCATTTGTGTTATACATATAATTTTTTTGTGGTACAATGGCATTGTAGTTAGATGCAAAGATTTGGAATGCATGCGCAGAAGTTCCAAATTCAAATCCAACGGTGATTCCTGGATGCGGATTATTTTTCATAAACTCAGTAATTGGTTGGCTATAATCTATCATAATAGCGGTTCCTGGGCTTATTTTGTAACGTCCTCCAATGGCTACAGCTACCATGTCATTTCTCATCGTATTATCTACGACGTTAAAGTGAGAGATACTTGGAGCAATTTGTGCAGAGAAGTTAGGGCTAAATCTGCGAGCAAATATTAATTGGTGGAAATAAGAGTAACGATCCTGTAAATGTGTAAAGTTCTCTTTAGTTCTAGCGTCTATAGCCATATTTCCATAATAGGAAATACTTAAAGGAATTTTATTAGAACGAGTTTGTTGTAATAAACTTACTTTTAAGTTAAAATCTTGAAAACGGTTAAACTTTGTTGTTCCGTACCCAATGTTAATTCGATCAGTAATACCAAACTGTAATCCAATTCTGATATTAGAAGGTGCCCAAAATCCGGCAAGATCATTAGTTCCTCCTGATATTAAACCAAAACGGTGACCCATTTGTACTTCTAAAGCATTTTTTCTTAACAACTCATTGGTTGGGTTATCAAAAATAAATGAGCTTTCAAAAGCAGGTCTTGCTGGTTTTTCTTTCTTCACTTTCTTTTCTGCCTGTACTTCTGCCTCTTGAGCAAAAGTGATCATTGGAGAAAGGAAAAGTGCTAAAAATAATATTTTAAATATTTTCATGTCTAATTCTTAAAAGGTTAGTTATTTAGAGCTCCTTCGTCAATCCAAGACTTAATCAAAGCAATTTCTTCTGCTTTTAAAGTCAGTCCTATATCAAAGTGTCCGTTTCCTGGTAAGTAATTATACAATCTACTATCTGCCGAGTTTCCTGGTACTACAGCGCTTTTAAGTAAATTAGTATAAGCGTTATCTTTTAGGTTTAATTTGTTAGAAGAAGTGTGACATCCAATACATTTCCCCCATAATGGAGCAATGTCTAGGGCGTATGAAACATCTTCAACTGGGTCAACTGGCTCAGGTATTTCTTCCTCAGGAAAAGCATCATAATAACAAGAGTTTAAAAATAAACCCATGGCTATTAAAAGTGCTATGTTTAGTATTTTTTTCATTATTAATAGTTTATAAAATTAATATGTCAAATTAAAATAGGTGTCTAATAAATGGTAGTCGCTTGTTGTTAATAAATAGCGTAGAACGTGTACGTTGTTTAATTATGACTAGTCACTTTTTAGACACCTGCTTTAAATAGAAAATAGAAAATTATTCTATTTCCATAGTTAAGAAGTTAGACTGTGCGTGTCCAATAGCTGCATTGTTAAAGACAGCTAAACCGAAAGGAATAGATTCTCCAATTACAAATACTGCATCTTTAGGGTCGCCAGTGTTTAATTTTCTTTTAATTTCTAACTGCCATCCAGATCCAATGTGCTTAGCTCTTACTTGAGTTTCAGTTCTTGGAGTAGTTCCAGCACCTGCAGGGTTAATGTATACACTTGGGAAACGTTTTGTTCCAAATCCTTGAGAGTATGCTACTAAGTCAGCGTTAGGGTCAATAGAACCACCATCAAAAGAGATAACTCCTTCTACACTAATTCCTGTTACTAATTTAGCAGTACCATCAGCAATTTGAGAGTCAGTAATCCAGTATACGTTTTCACCATTTACAATTACATACTTAGGTCCACTCATTCCAGTAACCTCATCAGTAAATTTGTTAGTTCCGTACATTTTGTCTCCTTCATCAGTCTTACGACCGTTTGCAGATGCAAATTCGAAATCATCTTCCCATTGGATATAACCATCATCTACAGATTGAGACAATACATTACGGTTACGTTTCCAGTGCCATAAATCAGCTAATTCTCCGTCGTTAGCCATGAAGTGACGTGTAGTTTTGTGTCCTGGCTGAGGATCTTTTAATCCAGAGTGACAGGTTACAGTACAAGTTCCAGCTTCAAATCCAGCAGGGAATTTTCCATCTACTTTGATAGGGAAAATCATACCAAATTTGTCTTCGTAATATTTATCATTTTTATGGTTTGCATACTTGTTTTCTCCGATCCATTTTTTTGAAGTTGGATTAAAGAACCAAGATTGACGGTCTCTACTATCTTGATCGTCTTCCCATTCAAATAATAAATAAAGGTATTCACCATCGTGCCCTCCTCTAAGTGAGTATTTAGATTTTTCTCCTGTATAAGGATCCATTAAATCTGTTGGCTCTAAGTTGGCGTCTCCGTCACTAGATCCGTTTAAAGGAATTACTCTGTCTCCAGCAGGACTTACTACTGCAGTGTTTACTAGAGGTCTTGCTTCAGACCATACTTCGTCTACGTCTCCGTCAAATGTTGGAGCAGTTGAGAATTTCTTTACTAATAATACGTCAGAACTTTCTCCTACACCTGGATCAACTACTGTATTCGTTGGGGCGTCATCGTGTGTACAACTAGCTGCCATTGCTACTACGGCTGCTAATAAGGTTATTTTAATTGTTTTCATTAGAGTTTGTTTATATAATTGTTATTTGATAATTCTCACTCGTTAGGGATAAAAAAAAGGGAGTAGGTTCGGACTCCCTTTTTTTATGAGGCTATTGTCTTGCTTCTAAAGCTTCAATAGAATTTTTAAGCAATGCTTTTGTGTATTCAGGGTTGTGTACACCATGACTGTGGTCATAGTAAACAAATTTGTAATTCCAATAAGCATCAGCAACTACTATGTCGTAAGGTACACTATGATTTAATCCTCCTTCAGCAGTCAATAATCCTTCTGCAGTAAATAATGTTTCCAATTCTGTCATTAATCCATCTATCTCAGCTTGGAAATTAGTTACTTTAGATTCAGCAGTATCACCGTGACAAGAAGTACAAGCGTTTAATGTAGGAACAAATGTATGTGCTCCTGTATCTCCACTTTCTGCACCCATATGACAACTTACACAAGAAGCTCCTTCTCTGTGTGCATTACTCGATGGGTATACTGTAGATCCTGAAATTTCAACACCAGAAATACCTTCTAATAAAGTAGTTTGTGCTCCGTAGTGTGGTCCATAACGGTTTGGTACAACTATTTTACCATCTGCATCATCATCTATTTTTGCAATAGATCTTGGTTGGTGACAAGTCACACAGTTATTACTTGTAGCTGGAGTACCATCTTCATTTAAGTAAGAAATAGTTGCTCCTGGTACACTTCTTAATTCTACTATTTCAAAAGAACGTAATGCAAAATCATGTCCGTCGTTTTCAAAGTCAAATGTTCCGTGTTTTTCGTGACATGTTGTACAAGAAACTCCAGTTGTGTTTCCGTAAGGTTCATTTTGAATAGCTCCGGTTGAAACATATTCGATATATCCTTCATTCGTGTGACAGATTGCACATTGGCTAGCGATGTCTTTTTTAACACCTTCGCTATCTGCAGAACCTCTATCTGTATAAGTAGAAACTAAACTACCATCATACATTACTGATTCGGTCGCATGTTTGGACATTAAGAATGAACTCTCAATTGGATCTCTATGAGATTCTGAGTGACAAGCTACACAAGTAGCTGTACCTGTTGCTCCATCAGCACCATCAACACCGTCAATTCCGTCTGTTCCATCTGAGCCATTTGCTCCTGCTGGACCAATGACTGGATCACTTGTACATTGGATAAATGCAACGCTGCATAATATCAAGAACAAGCATTTTAATAATTTGTAGTTTTTCATGATTAAGTATATTAGAATTAAACTTATGTAAAGTTAGATACGTTTAGAACTGTTTATGCTGACATTTGTCACTTTATTTAAATAGTTATTAGCATGATAGTCAGTAAGATAACGTGTTAGATGGAACAATTCTTAATACGATATGCATACCGTTAGGTAACATTTGTTGCTAAGTCACGTTTTAAGGTTTAATTTTCTTAAAAAAATGTTAAGAAAGTGTTTTTGAAAAAAGATGTAACACCTTTATATGTTTTACCATTGATTTTTGAGGTGTTTTTGTAGATATTTCAAAAAACAAATAATAAAAAGAGTGAATTTGAGAATAGTTTATGAAAACAAAATAAATATTGTTGTTTATGTATTTAACGGGGGAATAAATTTTAATATTATAATATTATTTACTTAATTCTTTTCGTAAATTCGCACACAGCTAAAAAACAAATAAGAATGTCAAAATTTGAAGTAAAACTTCCTAAGATGGGAGAAAGTGTTGCAGAAGCAACGATTACATCATGGTTAAAAAATGTTGGTGATTCTATTGAAATGGATGAAGCTATTGTTGAGATTGCAACTGATAAGGTAGATTCTGAAGTGCCTAGTGAGGTAGAAGGTACACTCGTTGAGATATTATTTGATTCTGATTCGGTAGTAAAAGTAGGGGAGACCATTGCTATTATCGAGGTAGATGGAGCGGGTGAAGCGCCGGTAGTAACGAAAGAACTTCCAAAAGAAGTGGAAGAAATTACGGCTTCTGTGGACGATGCTATTGCAGCAGTTCGTATCGATAAAAAATCTCCATCTGGAAAGTTCTTTTCTCCTTTAGTTCGTAATATTGCTTCTAAAGAAGGAATTACTATGGAGGTGTTGGAAAATATACCGGGTACTGGAAAAGAAGGAAGAGTTACTAAAAACGATATATTATCCTTTTTAAAAGAAGGGAAAAAAGAAGTGTCGATAACAGCTCCTAAAACTGCGGAAAAAACGGTTGTAAAAACAGCTTCTGTACCGAAAGTAACACGAACAGTTTCTGCTCCTGTATCAGTAAATGGAGAGGATGAAATTATTGAGATGACGCGTATGGGGAAGATGATTTCTCATCATATGGTCCAATCTGTACAAACTTCTGCGCATGTACAGTCATTTATAGAAGTGGATGTTACTAATATTGTAAATTGGAGAAATCGTGTAAAAGATGCTTTCTTTAAAAGAGAAGGACAAAAAATAACTTATACACCTATATTTATGCAGGCAGTAGCTACTGCTATACGTGAATTTCCAATGATAAATATAGCCTTAGACGGTGATAAAATTATAAAACGTGGGAATATAAATTTAGGAATGGCAGCAGCCTTACCTGATGGAAATTTAATTGTACCCGTAATCAAAAATGCGGATCAATTAAATTTGATAGGAATGACTAAACAAGTGAATAGTTTAGCTACAAAAGCTAGAGCGGGAAAATTAAGTCCTGATGATATTCAAGGCGGAACATACACCGTTACCAATGTTGGTGGTTTTGGTTCTGTTTTTGGTACACCTATTATTAATCAACCTCAAGTAGCTATTTTAGCCTTGGGAGCTGTACGTAAAGTACCTGCAGTTATAGAGACACCTCAAGGAGATTTTATCGGGATTCGCCATAAGATGTTCTTGTCTCATTCTTATGATCACAGAGTGGTTAATGGAGCCTTAGGAGGTATGTTTATCAAGCGTATCAAAGATATTCTAGAAGCTTGGGATGAAAATGGTTCTTTTTAGGGGTTAGGATTAAGTAATAAGCCAAAAGTGAACAAAAAAAGCGATTAAGATTTTAGATCTTAATCGCTTTTTTGTGTTTAGATATGAGAAGTGAGATGTTTGTATTGAGACTGATGGGCAACATCTTGAAAAAAGACACAAGAATCAGGAATCAGGAAACAAGACTTTTGGATTCGCGAGGAATCATTGTCAAAAATCAATAAATGTTAGTTTGGTTTTCTAAAGGAAGTTGTGCTTCCAAGCAACAAGCAACAAGCAACAAGCAACAACTAGATGTTAGATGTTAGTATTGAGATTGCGCACCATTTTGAAAATTGACACAAGAATCAGGAAACAAGACTTTTGGATTCGCGAGGAATCATTGTCAAAAATCAATAAATGTTAGTTTGGTTTTCTAAAGGAAGTTGTGCTTCCAAGCAACAAGCAACAAGCAACAAGCAACAAGTAACCAGTAACCAACAACTATTTTAACAAATATTGCTCCCTAATTCCTTATCGCTTTTCGCTCTTTCCTAACCTACTCTTTCTCGCAAACATTCATTCGAGCTGTAGC
>Ga0209395_1008785_pt1 | contig 10209 bp, 12 predicted proteins | sample GOMGulsemesocosm_3_FD_184635 | JGI IMG/M metagenome (GOLD analysis project Ga0209395, IMG submission 184635) | Methane-oxidizing microbial communities from mesocosms in the Gulf of Mexico - GOM9D Gulf of Mexico (SPAdes) (version 2) | ecosystem: Environmental > Aquatic > Marine > Cold seeps... | reverse complement strand
TTATGTGTGCGTTGGCTTTATTGATTTAACAATCCTTGTTCTACTTTGCGAGAGTGTCATTACTACCCTATAGATACAAAAAAGCCCTAACCGAGGTGAGGGCTTGAATAAATGGTGCCGACTGCCGACTGCCGGAGTCGAACTGGTGACCTACTGATTACAAGGTATCGACTTGGTATAGATAAAACTACGGATTATGCGGCTTCGCTACATGAATAATATATTGAAATACAATAATAGCCCTATGATTTATTGACCAGAATATTTGTTTCTATGGCGCTTCGGGGCACTTACCGCCTTAGTTTTATTAGTGAAATTCTTAATAAACCACTTTAATAGTAATAAACAAACCTCAATTTTTTTGAATATTCACGCCATAGTCTATTATTCCACGATAGACTATGGCGTGGGTTAAACCAATCGGTTGGAGAGGGAAAGTGCAGCCATAGTAAAGTAGAAAAGAGAGCTATATTATTTTTGACAGCTTTTATTTTTAAATAGTAGTGGTTAATGTCGTTAACCAATCAGGAGAAATTTCAATCAAATAAGTTTCTACAACCTTATCGTATCCAGTAAAAATTCCGACAGAAATAACAATTAAAAACGCACCCATAGCTTTTTTCATCCTAACTGCATTAACGGCTATTTTTTGTCTGTTAAGTAGCTTTCCAGACATCATCGCAATAAATAATAATGGCAAACCCGCACCAATACCAAAAATAAGCATGGTGACAAAGGCTGAAAACATATTTTCGCCTTGAATAGCGAATGAAATAGCTGCACCTAATGTAGGACCTACACATGGTGTCCATACAAACCCAAGCAAGGCTCCTAACATAAATTGACCAACGGTACCTGATGCTTTAAATCCAGAGAGTTTCTGATTGCCTTTATTAGTTAGTATAGAAGCGAAAGCAACAAACTTTTCATTAAGCTTATCAAATATGATAATTAGACCAAATAATAATAACAGTCCTGCGCTAAATGTTTTGATCGAACTTATATCAAAATCCCATAACATGGCAGAATAACTAAGTAAGGTTCCTGTTATTGCAAAAGATAAAGATAAGCCAAATACCAATGCTAACAATCCTTTAAGTTGTTCCTGTAATGCACTTGAAACAATAATAGGTAAAATTGGCAATACACAAGGAGACAATGTACTCAGTACTCCCGCTAAAAAACTAAATATAAATGCAGTCAAATCCATATTATTCGCCTTGTTCCAAGAATGAGAATAACTTGTCTTGATTGGTTTGTGCTATCACACGGTCAAGTTCTTGTTCGCCTTTATAAAGTACAAGAGTACTCTGACGAGGTGCCTTAAAGTATTTTACCCATTGAGTTTGGGTGTCGTAATCAACTTGAAGTACTTTAATTTCACTATTAGGATGATTATCGAAGTACTCTTTGATCACTGCTGATTGTTTTTTACATGTACCACACCAGGTAGCGTGCACGTCAATCAATATCGTTTTATCTGCCAACTGTAATTGGTCAAAAGCTTCCTCTGTGAAGTTTTGCATATAATGGATTTTTTCCGACGCTATATGTGTTTGTTTAATTTCTGCATTACTTTCTGAGCAAGCCGATAGTGAAAATGCGATAATTGCGGTTAGTATTAATCTTTTCATTTTATATATACCTGTTAACTACGTGGCGACTTAAGGCCTGAAATAAAAATATAAACTTATTTGGAAATACCAATTAAATTTACCGGTCTAGTTTGAACGAGGATTATTAAACGATGATGTGTAGATGACCTCAAAGGAAGATTGCTGACTATGCGTAACTACTGTATGGTCACAAATAGTCACACGCTACAAGTGCTGTATTTATTGAGTTTTAGGTATTAGAGAGTTAATGAAAAAAACATACATAATTGGAAAATTTGAGTTTGACTCACAAATTGATATCTTAAAATTAGATAATTCTGAGGTAAAACTTGAGCCCCTACCTGCTAAATTCCTTTGTTTTTTAATTCAACATCGAGGTGAAGTAGTTACTAGAGAACAACTGCTCGTATCTGTATGGCAAAACAGAGTTGTTTCTGATGATTCAATACGCAAAGTTGTTAAAAAACTCCGCCAGGCTTTCAATGATGATGCAAGGCAACCTAGCTACATCAAGACTGTTTCAATGCAAGGTTATTCCTTAATCGCTAATGTATCCTCTTCAGAAGACTTTATCGAAAGTAATAAAATTGATTCACACAAAAAAACTAATTTAAATTACACAGCACTAAAAAAATTATCTATTACAATAGTCGCCTGTTTATTTGTAGCTCTATCGTTATCGCAGTACTTTAGTTGGTTCGACACTGATCAAACGACATCAGCACTCCCATCTAAATTAGAAATAGAGCAATACCCCAAGATAGAGAAACTGACAATGTTGTCTGGTTCTGAAATCTATGGAGATTATAGTGAAATAAACAATCAGTTGGTTTTTTCACACAGAGAAAACAACAATGAAGCATGGCATCTTTACACCAAAACAATGTCAAATGACGAAGTGAAACGTTTAAGTTGGGATGGTGGTAATTACCAACAAGCCATGTTTTCACCTAATGGAGAGAAGATTGCCTATATACGTACCGATAAAAAAGGAACTGAAACTTGGGTAGCAGATTACGATAAGGAGCTGGGGTTAATAAAACCAGTAGTGCTTTCTAGTAACCATTTTTCTAAAGAAATATTGTCTTGGTCTAGTGATGGGGAATCTCTATATTTTTATGGTCGAGAACAAGTATCAAACCCTTTTTCTATTTACAACTTAAACTTAAAGACCCAACAAAGACAACAGGTAACTTTTCCCAATATGAAAGCCCTTGGGGACATAGAAGCAAAAGAGTCACCTGATGGTAAACACTTAGCGGTATTACGTAGTACAGGCGACAGCAGATTTTCGCTGATGCTAATGGATTTACACAGCAAAGATTTGATTGTTAACAAAACGATGAATTTCAACGCTACTTATATTACTTGGCAGCGTGACTCCCAATCTCTGGCTGTCTCTAGTTTTGAGGGAGATTTTTATACTTTTTCTCTGGATAACAAACAACTACTCGAAAAGACAGGATGCAATCCTGGCCTAAACGACGTTTTTTATAGTTGCGGTATTGATTGTTTTTTTATGCGCAGTCATCATATGAATTATACGGATATTAAAGAAATCCCCAACCCATTTAAACCTATGGAGCACCAATCAACATTACACCTAGAGGCATCAAAAGCAGAGCTTAATCCAATCTATAATCATATTGGAAATACGATCTATTTCAGTAGTATCGACAAAGATAGGGCGCGAATATTTAGACGTACACTTGGTGGCAAAAAAGAGGAATTAGCAAGCTTTGGCTCTAGACGAAGAATCAGTAATTTAAGCCTGAACACAACAGAGACATACTTATTAGGCAAGCTTCAAGGACGAGTTTTCACTCTCAATTTGAATACACAAAAGATAAAGTTTATAACGAGTGCTTTAGATACTGTAGATTATCCAACTTGGAGAGATAATGAGACAGCCATGTTCTCGCGTAGACAAACAGGCGGCCCTTCTATTTTGTCTCATAATATTTTACAAAATACTTCACAGTTATTTAAACCTGGGCTCATCATTCAAAGGCATCTGAACGATGGTCGTATCTTTATTGTTGACGACAAAAGAACGCTGTACAAATTAAATAAAGACGGTTCTCGACGAGAGATCACACAATTACCCAACGAAAATATCGATAATTGGAAAATTCAAGGTGAATACCTATATTTTACTCAGCTTTTGGGGCAAGACGTCGTAATGACCCGCCATGACTTAGCGACAAAGCAGCAAGAAACCCGTGTTATGGCTCAAAACGGATTTAGATTAAACTTCGATATACATCCCAGTAGTGAAAAATTTCTCATTACTCAACAACTGCTGGCTGATAGTAACTTGGTAAGAGTGCAATGGAGCCCTGCAACAATTGAACAGTAGAATGAGATTCCAATATTCATTACAAAAGTGCCTTCTATTTCAATAACGTAGAGCCAATATTTAGTGGCTATTTCTATCGCCTAAAATACTTATTTGCAAACATATATTGGACGCTACTCAATCAACGTCTTTCAATCAATTCAATTTGATAACCGTCTGGGTCTTCAATAAAAGCGATAATATCTGATGCGTCTGCTTTCATAGGTCCAGGCTGACTTGATGATAAACCTTTGCATGAATTAACCACTGCTGATATTGAGCATTACGTGCTAACACGCCGACAAGAAGGTAGAGCAGCACAAACGATCTCACATGGGATCATTTATCTACGCGGTGTGGTTGAATATATGGAACGATTGGATTACCAAGTACCTACAATTAAGTTTCCTAAAATCAAGGTACAAAACCAGCGTATACGTTCATTAAATCGTGATGAAGAAATTAGATTATTAGCAGAGCTAGAGCCGACAAACACCCGATATTATAAAAAACTAATACCATTTGCCGATAAACCTGAATTGATGAAGCAACGGCAGGATAATTAGCCATCGTGCCAATACTATTTTCGATGATCCAGAGGCACTTAAATATGCTTTGGGCATCGGTTTTCACTGGTACGAAGATTGGACTGGTGGTGAAACCATGCATGATAATTTAGCCAACGTGACTGAATCGTATCCATCAATGAAGTTATTATTTACTGAAGGTACTAACGAAAAGTTCTCTGCCAAGAAGTACCAATACTGGCCAAATGCCGAACGTTATGGTCGCTCAATGATTATGGGCTTTAATCGAGGTACCGTAGGCTGGACAGACTGGAATATTCTATTAGATCAAAATGGTGGTCCAAATCATGTACAAAACTTTTGCTTTGCACCAATTCACGCCGATACCTCGACAGATGAATTAATTTATACGCCAACTTATTATTATATTGGCCATTTTTCTAAATTCATTCGCCCTGATGTTATAAGAGTGAGCGCCACGAGTAGCAGGAGTCCCTTATTAACCACAGCATTTAAAAATACGGATGGCTCACTTATAACGGTAGTGATGAACCAATCGGATGAATCAATTACCTATAATTACATAGTTGAAGAGCAAGAAATAAAAGTAACGATTCCAGCCAGAGCCATGCAAACAATAGTTATTTAGTGGCCTTAAATTCAACAACGCTGTAAAAAAAGCTTCATTTGCTTGAAAATAGCCTAGTGAAAATATTTTGCTAGGCCTTATCAATACTTGGTGGATTTCACTGTGGAGTCATAGCATCAGTTTCTCATTGATGTTTCAACGTCAAATGAGTCACTATTAGTATAAAGCCTCCCGTACACTGGAGGTGAGTTTTCAGCTCATCCCCCAGCATGAATAATAAATCTATGGCGTTCTAGGGGGGAAACCGCCATATGCATAGGGTATGCAATCTAAAATTTATTTCCTATCTCGTATCGTGAAGCTAGCTGCTTTAGATTGACTTGTACCTAATGTTGCACAAGTCATCCCGTTGGGTTAGACTTGTCTTATTAATTGTACAACTAAAAAGGGAGGATACTATGAGAATTGTATCTTTTACTGAGGCAAGAAATGGCCTTAAATCTGTACTTGATCATGTCGTCAACGATGCTGATTATACGGTAATTACACGTAGAGATTCAGAAGATGCTGTAGTTATGTCTATGGATCATTACAACAGTTTGATGGAAACCGTTCATTTATTAAAATCTCCTGCTAATGCCGCTCATTTAACTCGTTCGATAGAACAATTTAAATCAGCTCAAGTAGTTGAGCGAGAAATATTAAATGACTAGGTTGCTAGCATGGACTGACGATGCATGGTCTGATTATGTATATTGGCAAGGGCAAGATAAAAAAACACTAAAAAGAATTAATAAATTAATTACTGACACTAAGCGCTCTCCTTTTGAGGGGATTGGAAAACCTGAGCCTCTTAAAGAAAATTTATCAGGTTTTTGGTCTAGACGTGTAGACGAGTCAAATCGCCTAGTATATGCAGTTAATGACAGTCACATTACAGTTATATCCTGTCGATACCATTATTAGTTAGCTTCTAACAATAAAATCTGCAAGAACAAACACACTAAAAAAAGAGCCAACCTTTGCTTGATTTTCTGGTGTATTTTGAAATTTAGCATCAATATCGTCAATCAATAACCAAACATTTGAGTTAGCGTTTTCATCTTGATAATTATGTAGTAATGCATCTAGGTTTTCTGGTAACGAGCTTTTAACTTCAGCGCCTACTAACGGAATTTCCCCTTTAACTCTAGAAATTAGGCCACCGATAAGGTTCTTACTTTTTAACCCATCTAGTTCAGATAACTCTACCATTGACATTTCATTGCTTGTTAAGGCAAAGCCTATGCGGTCACCAATCTCTACAATAATTCTTTTGCAGATAATTTGTTTCCAATAATTTTCTAAGTATGAGTGATCATCACCTGAAAAATTTCAAAGCCCTAACAGAGCGCTTCCTTTAACTCTAATTATTAAAGGAGAGTCATATATATCTTCATTTTGAAGCTTGAATTGGAGTCTTGATAATAAGGCTGATTTACCCATGCCTTTTCTTGCACTGACAATTGATAGTTTTTCATCTATATCGAAGAAGTTATCAAAATCACGGTGATCAATATAGTATGAGTTTAGTACTTCTAGTGATTCGTCTTCACCAGCTTCATTTTCCAAATAATCTTTTATCTTTAAGGTTGGTTGTCGCCATTTATAAGAGTTCTCATCGTCCATGGGGGGGGATGGCAACACAATACCATACTGTTGGATTTTAAATAGATAAAATAATAACTTTCAAGGGGTTAAATTAGTTGTTTAGGCCATATATGATTTAAATCAACCAACGGCTATCACTGGTGTTAATACCCTGTTCGGATATTTACACCATCAACTAATTTACCCTAATAAAATACGCCCGCAGTTTTAGTGGTCTATACACTAACTCCAATACCCTAAGCAACGGATTAAATCCTTTTTGCTCCGTAAAAATCGCTTAATAAAACATTAAAACAATTGAATTTACCCTAATATTAATTGTGCCCTAATGGGGGGGACGCTAAAAAGGGGGGATTTTGTGCCTATAAGGTACACCAATTAATTAATAAAACGTGTGTATAAGCCACTAGTAATGCAGGGTTTAGAAAATATTAGTGTAAGTGAAAATTAGGAAAGAAATTAACCAATCGATAGATACAAAAAAGCCCTAACCGAAGTTAGGGTTGCTTACTTCCTACGAAGGAATGGTGTCGACTGCCGGAGTCGAACTGGCGACCTACTGATTACAAGATATCGACTTGGTATAGGTGAACCCACTACTTATGCAGCTTAACTATATGAATAACAAGTTGAAATATAATAATAGCCCTAGCTGTTTTAAACCCATTCTACAGGTTTTTGGTTCGATACGAATAGTTAGTAAACGAGTATAAATTTACATTCCAAAAAAGTTTGTTTACAAATAACCATAACCATACCTTGTTTTACTGCCGACCATGTAAGGGGTAATTATTTTGTTAGCTATCAATAATTGTTTAAAGTCCTTTATAGTACTATCGGCTACTACAGGTTCATGAATATTATTAACTGTGGTCAACCTCGATTGCCCAGTACATAATCAACCAATTTAATTACGGATAGATTTTAACTAAGTCACTTATGATAAAACAACAAGAACTTAATCGACTGTTAGATGTGGTTTGCTATATTGAGCAACATATTGATAGCACTCTACCTTTAGAACATTTGGCTGAATTAGCAAATATGAGTGTACCGACGTTACATCGAAAATTTAAAACCCTGTTTGGTATTACACCTAAGCAATTTCAAAACGACCAGCGAATTCATTTACTAAAAAAAGCCCTAAAGGAAGACAAAAGTATTACTGAAGCAATATATCTTGCTGGTTTTGGTTCAGTGAGTCGTGTTTATGAACAGACCAATGCAGAATTTGGTATGACATTAACCGAATATAAAAACAGTGGTGAGAATTTATCTATTTCCTATGCATTTGGTCAGATTGACTATGGCCAAATGATTATGGCAGCAACCGATAAAGGTGTTTGCTTTCTGCATTTTGGTGATAATCAAAATGATTTATTGCAAGCATTAGAACAAGAATTCCCAAAAGCAATGTTATATGAAAGCCAGCAACAAGAAGGGGATCAATTGACTTTATGGTTGATAGCTTTACAACAACATATTAAACATTCTGTAAAGGCATCAGTAAATGTACCGCTTCACTTATTTGGTACCTTATTTCAATTAAAAGTATGGAGATTTTTGACGAAAATAGGTAATGGGCAAAAGATTTCTTATCGGGAATTAGCGAATAGTATTGGCAATGCCAATGCACAGCGTGCAGTGGCTAATGCTTGCGGGAAAAACAATGTAGCATTACTAGTACCTTGTCATCGAGTGATCAGAGCAGATGGCCAAGTCGGTGGCTATCGATGGGGACATACAAGAAAACAGAGTATACTCGAGCACGAAGCTGAAATAGTTGCAACTGATTAAGCTGGTTACTTCTTCAAAGTTCTAATTTTACGATTCTCTGCTCTAAGTAATAGTATTTGGTTTCGTAAATGCAGTAATTTTCCAGCTTTAGTAGGATCTTTACTCACCTCAACCATCTGTTGTTCAAGTTGAAATATCTTTTTTCTGTTTTGTTGAGTCAGATGCTCAGACGTTTCTAATGCTCTTGTCTTAGTTTGAGTTTCACTTGCCTCTAACGAAGTCCATAGTGAAAATAAAGCAGCCACAATAATTACTATCAATATCAAATTACGCATGATGAACTCTCTCGCTTTATTCATTTTAAATTCGAGTTACTTTAGCTGCATAACAGCCAAAAGCGGCAAATCGCAGTTGAACATATGCAATACCGTTAAGCTTTAAATATTCAGTGATCTTGGTCTTAGCTGTAGCTTTTGCAACTATATCGGCGATAACTATATGTTCATCATAGTTGTAGGCTTTTATGACAAATTTAGAACCTAAATACGCAGCCTCAGTATGGTCGGACAGTAGTTTAGATAAATCGAACTTTTGGCTTTGCTTACATGCTTTGGAAACAAAAATTGGCCCAAATTCTTTATAAGGAGATTGTTGCTGTTGTGGACTATAGCTTGCTAAAAGTATTTCTTCACCTGCTACAGCGCACATGAAGGTGTCTCTTAATGGCTCCCCACCTTTGGCTATCAAAGCTATAGGTGATTTGTTTTGTGCGTCAAGTTGCCTGTTTTTGAGTGAGACTAAAAATTGAGGGTCTAATGGTACGGTTTGCATTTAATAACTCCATTTGTCTATGTTGGAGTTATTGTATTACCCTATTTTAAAAGAGACGATCCGGTTCTTATCAATAAATTGATTTTATATTATTTATTATAGACTCATATAGCTACGCCTCCCTTTCACTGTAGGCTTAATTACCACCCCTGTTTTGGATGTACCACTTCACAAATAATAATGAAATAATTTCGTACTATTTCATTGAAGAGTAAAACCTCTATCGAGAGTGCTTTTGAATAAATATAAGCAATTAGATATCTAGCATCACCGCAAATAAATCGATATTCAAAAGCAGAATAACCAGATAGTTATTAAACTAACTTTAATATAAAATTACTTAATTATTAATATCGCAAAGCAGTTTGGTAATAATTCATCTGTTTCATCTGCTAATCACTGGTAAAGTTAAACCAACGGCTATCACTGGTGCTAATACCCAGTTCGGAAATTTACACCATCAACTAACTTACCCTAATAAATTACACCCGCAGTTTTAGTGGGCTATACGTTAATGCTATTACCCTAAACAACGGATTAAATTTTTTTGCTCCGTAAAATTCGCTTGATAACGCATTTAAACAACTCAATTTACCCTAATACCCAATTCGCCCTAATGGGGTTTACGTTTAACAGGGGGAATTTTGTGCCTATAAGGTATACCAAAAAATTAATAAAACGGGTGTATAAGCCACGAATAGTGCAGGGTAGATAAAATATTAGTGTAAGTGAAAATTAGGAAAGAAATTAACCGATTAATAGATACAAAAAAGCCCTAACCGAAGTTAGGGCTTGAATGAATGGTGCCGACTGCCGGAGTCGAACTGGCGACCTACTGATTACAAGTCAGTTGCTCTACCAACTGAGCTAAGTCGGCACACAAAGATGTGTGCAATAAATATATTCTTTCGAACTATTTAT
>Ga0209395_1008783_pt1 | contig 10212 bp, 7 predicted proteins | sample GOMGulsemesocosm_3_FD_184635 | JGI IMG/M metagenome (GOLD analysis project Ga0209395, IMG submission 184635) | Methane-oxidizing microbial communities from mesocosms in the Gulf of Mexico - GOM9D Gulf of Mexico (SPAdes) (version 2) | ecosystem: Environmental > Aquatic > Marine > Cold seeps... | reverse complement strand
TGAGATTACTTTCTTAGACATTACCGCAACCCACGAAGCCCGTGGCACGACCGTGAAGATGGTAGAAGCGATTGCTGAGCACGTATTTATTCCACTGACTGTTGGTGGTGGTATTCGGGAAGTTGAAGATATTCGTCGCATGCTCAATGCAGGTGCGGATAAGGTGTCGATTAACTCTGCTGCGGTAACCAATCCTGAATTTGTGCGTGAAGCTTCCGAGAAGTTTGGCGCTCAATGTATTGTCGTTGCTATTGATGCAAAACGTGTAGCGGGTTCTGGCGAACTTGGCGATGAGGATAACAAGTGGGAGATCTTTACCCACGGTGGTCGTAAGCCAACTGGCATTGATGCGGTTGAGTGGGCGATTAAAATGGCCGACTACGGTGCGGGTGAAATACTGTTAACCAGTATGGATCGTGATGGGGTGAAAACCGGTTTTGACTTGGGTGTTACTCGTGCAATTTCTGATGCGGTGAATATTCCTGTGATCGCCTCTGGTGGCGTAGGCAATCTTGAGCATTTAGCGGAAGGCGTAACGCTGGGTCATGCGGATGCAGTTTTAGCAGCAAGTATTTTTCACTTTGGTGAATATACCGTGCAAGAAGCGAAGCAGCACATGAGTGATGCGGGTATTGAGATGCGTTTGGACTAGTTTTAGTGCTATGAAAATTGAGCCCTGCCAGTCTATCTATGACTTGCGGGGCTTTTTTATGTGTCTAATTTTAAGACAGGAGTCGTAAAGTATCTTCTGCACTGGCGTTCGCCTGACTTTGAACCGCAAGCTGAGCTTGTTGTTTAACTCTCTCTATTACCATGTCGCTAACGAGCTTAGCAATATCCGCATCCTCTACTCGGCTTCTGGCTGACTCAGCCTGAATTTCTTCATTCGACAATTGATCAATACTGCTATCGATACGATTACTTGTCGCCCCTAGCTCTGAACGCCGCTCGGTAACCACTTGTTGAATGGATTCAAGGGTTGTTAGGTTGTCGCTGGGGTCAGGATTAGAGAAGTCTAACTGAGCTAAGCCGTCTTTAATGGGATCTGCGGTGACGTTCGCGGTAAGGGAAACCACATCGCCGGCTTTATCTCCTAACTGAAAATTGAGGCTGCTGCTGTTATTCGAGTCTTGAAACAAATCCTTATTATTAAAGCTACTTTGTTCGATGACTTGATTGATGTGATCGCTAATTTGAGAGGCTTCTTTATTTAGCGCAGCGCGATCGGAGTCGTTGAGAATGCCATTGCCTTGCTGAACCGCGAGTTCTTGCAGCCGTTGAATGCCCTCAGAAATTTGCCCTAACGCGCCGTCTTCGGTTTCGATCAATGATTTTGCATCTAGGCCATTGCGCTGGGCTTGCTGAGTACCAGATACCTTACTAGTAAAGCGTGTTGCTATGGCTAGGCCCGCGGCATCATCAGCGGCGCTATTGATGCGCTTGCCGCTGCTGATTTGGCTAAAGGTTTTATTCAGCGCATCGGGTGAGCTGACAAAATTGCTGCTGGTATTAATGGAAGTCATATTGCTCCTCCACAATGATTATTCTCGCTAGATTATCAATAGCTCTTTCATCATACCGTGAAGGCGGTCAAATAGGCTTTGGTAGGTAAGTAGATAGTTCTGTTAGGCAGGTATGGGTTGAATAAATCGTGCTAATACACGACCAGTATTTAATGTGGCTTAGGGTTTGTATTTTGGCTCAGCAAATCCTGCTCATTTAAAGGAGCGGCTTGGTTTTTACTCTTCTGTAATAAATAGCGATTTGGGCTGCTATGAGCTTGTTGGTTATTTAATTCAAAACCAAGCCAAGCCTGTTGTAATAATAATTGCGATGCCGGGACTAGCTCAATGTTCTGTGCTGGCAATTTAGGCAACTGCTGAGCGAGAAACGCATGGGACTCAGGATAGGGGTGGCCAATAATGATTGCTTCACCATGTTGTTGAGCAATGCGTAAGGCCTTGTTCCATTGCTTATGCAAAGATTGCTCATCGATTTCATTATCAAGAAAAATATGGCGTTTTAGGCTTGGTAGACCCAGTTGCTTAGCTTGTTGAAAAGCGACTGAGTTGGGGGAGGTGAGGCTATCGATAAAATATAACTGCTGTTGCTTAAGCACTTCCATAACCCAAGACATGGCTTGTTTATTTTGAGTCAGGGCGCTACCCATGTGATTATTGATACCTTGGATATGCGGAATCGAGCCGATGGCTTTTTTTAGTGTCTGTTTGAATTCAGCTTCGCTCAAATCTTGAGTTAACGCACCTGGGCCAAGCGCCGCTTTTACCGTATTTTCCATCGGCGCATGGAGGATGATTTCTTTGTGCTGCTGGTAGGCTTTATTGGCGAGTCGAGAGGCGTAGGGGGTATGAGGTAGAAATGCCAAAGTAAGCGGCGCATCCAATTCAACCATGGCATTCCCCCTAGCATAATTGTTACCGATATCGTCGATAACAATAACCAGCTGAGCACTATGGGCTGAGCTAAACGGTAATAAACCGATACTTAGCCCGAGTGCTGTTAATAGAATGTGGTGCAGGGACTTAATCATTCTACTGTCGCGGTGGACTCTTGTTTAATAACCGACTCTTGTTCAGCTGCAGGCGACTGTTCAGCGGAAGGCTCTTCAGGGTTAGCGCTCTTGCCGTGGTGTTGAAATACACTCCAGCCTTTTAACAGTGTATACGCTTGGTAAAGCTGAAAATCTTTGCTTAATAAGTCGTCAGAGATCTGGTGATCACCATCGTTAGCGGCTTCAGAGTCTTCATTATCATCGTCTTTGTTTCCATTCGACAAATGCCCTGGTAGGTCACTTTCTTTATAGTAGCTTTCTTCGTAAGTCGTCACTTCACTTTGTTCAACATACACATCTGGGTGAATACCCTGTGCCTGAATTGAGCGACCACTGGGGGTGAAGTAGCGTGCGGTGGTGAGCTTGATAGCTTTATCGCCACCAATCGGCAATACGCTTTGCACAGATCCTTTACCGAAAGACTGAGTCCCGACAATGACTGCGCGCTTATGATCTTGCAAAGCACCTGCAACAATCTCGGATGCCGAAGCTGAGCCACCATTAATTAATACAATAAGGGGAATGTCTTCAGCAACGGTAGTTTCCGTTGCTGAATAACGGAAGTCTGAGTCGCTGATGCGGCCTTCTGTATAAACGATTAAGCCGCTATTTAAAAAGGCGTCAGAAACTTCAACTGCCGCGCCTAATACGCCACCTGGATTATTACGCAGATCTAATACTAGGCCATTAAGTTGCTCGTTATTTTCTTTGGCTTTTTCTTGTAGCTTAGTAATTTCGCTAATCAGTTCTGGGCCACTTTTATCCTGAAACTGGGTAATACGCAGATAACCGATGCCATCACCGATATCTTTACCGCGCACACTCGCAACCTTAATTTCAGCGCGGGTTATGACGAATTCTAAAAGCTCTTTCTCGCCTTTGCGACGAATGCTCAGTTCAATGTCGGTGCCAGGTTCGCCACGCATTTGATCAATAGCATCGGTTAATGACATTTCACGTACGGGCTTACCATCGAGAGAGACAATGAAATCCCCCGCTTTAATCCCTGCTTTTTCTGCTGGGGTATCATCAATTGGAGTAACGACTTTAATTAAGCCTTCTTCGATACCTACTTCAATACCTAAGCCACCGAATTTACCTGTGGTATGTTCTTGCAGCTCACTAAAATCTTCGGGTAATAAATAATCAGAGTGGGGGTCTAGGTTGCTTAGCATGCCATCAATGGCGTATTGCAATAAGGTTTTATCATCGACGGGCTCAACGTATGAGCTACGAATGCGATCAAAAATTTCGGTAAAATTACGCAGTTCTTTTAGTGGTAATTGGCTTTGTTGTACGGGAGATTCGTCGGCGGCTACTGGCTCTTCTGTTGCGGCGAAAGCTTGAGCCATCAATAATTGGCTGCTTATAAAAAGTGTGCCGATAGCTGCATATTTAAACATTCTATTTCCCATGTTCTTGAATCGTCCTTCTCTTTTAATCACGGGAGCAATACCGTGAGTCATCATACTATGTGATATACCGCTATTATGCACTAGCGACTACTTGCGACTAAGCCAAGCGGCGGGATCTTGGGGCTTACCCTTGTGTCTGATTTCAAAATATAAGCGAGGTTCCTTGAATCCACCAGAACTGCCTAAGGTGGCAATGTTTTCACCCTGATATACCCAATCCCCAACGGATTTTAATAAGCTTTGATTGCGGGCGTATAAACTTAAATAACCATCACCATGATCGACAATTAATAATAGACCAAAACCGCGTAACCAGTCGCTGAAGACAATGCGCCCATGGTGAACGGCTTTGATAGCAGAACCTTCGTAACCTTTTATTAACCAGCCTTGCCACTTGCTTCTGGCTTGAGCATTGTAGTTGCCAAAGGCTTTGACGATACGGCCTTTGGCTGGCCTTGGCAGCTTGCCTTTTAATGAACGGATAGGGCGAGCATCTTGCTTACGTGTACTATTAACGAGTAGGGTCGCGACTTCGGTAATGAGTTGCTGAAGGCGTTTTTGGTCTTTCTGTTTTTGGCTTAGGTCACTGCTTTTTTGTTGGCGACGTTTTTCTAAGCTAGCGAGTAGTTTCTTATGCTGCTTCTTTTCGCTGTTGAGTTGTTTGTTCTTTTTTAACAGGCTGTTTTCAGTTTTTATTAGCTTGTTTTGCTGAGCCAGAATTTCACTTTCGATATTATTCAAACGTTTTAAATTGGTAATAAGGGTTTGAATACTTTCCATGCGCGCTTGATTGAAATACTCGTAGTACTTCAGCATGCGGCTGATTTGCTGCGGATCGTCTTGGTTTAACAGTACTTTGATCGAGCCTTGGTTGCCGATCTTCTGTGCCCCCGTGAGCTGTTTGGCTAGTTGCTGTTTTTGCTCTGATTTAAGGAAGCGGAGCTGGCTTTGCTCCGCTTGCAGCTTTTTTAGACGGACACGCTCCTCATTTAACTGGGAGCGGGTATCATCAATTTTTTTAGCTAGGGCGCCAATTTTCTCATCAGAGAGGCGCAGTTTTTCATTAAGCTTGTCATGTTCAGATTCGGTATCTTTAAGCCATTGCTGCAGTTTATTAATCTCTTGCTGCAACTTGGCGAGATCAGCTTCTTCATCAGCCCAACTCACTTGCATGAGCTGGCCGATTAGCAGGCTGAAAAGAAAAACAATCCGAATCATATAGACTTTATTCCAACTACTTGTTAATTAAACTAGCGCCAGACATTTCTGTCGGCTGCTCTAAATTCATTATATTCAATAGCGTCGGCGATACATCACATAAGCTGCCTGGGTTGATCGTGCGGCCATCATTATTACTGTGCACGTAGACTAGATCAACAGGACCTGTGGTATGGGAGGTTAATGGACCACCGGTTTCAGGATTCAGCATCTGCTCGGCATTACCGTGATCGGCGGTGATTAAACATTCGCCATTCACTTCTAAAATAGCAGCGGTAATACGCTTCAAGCATTCATCGATACATTCGGCCGCTTTAACCGCTGCTGAATAAACTCCAGTATGGCCAACCATGTCGCCGTTAGCATAGTTACAAACGATTAAGTCATGTTTGCCACTCTTAATAGCAGCAACTAACTTATCAGTTAATTCAGGAGCATTCATTTCTGGTTGCAGGTCGTAAGTTGCAACGTCTGGAGATGGTACAAGAATGCGCTCTTCACCTGGGTATAAGTCTTCACGGCCACCGGAAAAGAAGAAGGTCACGTGAGCGTACTTCTCAGTCTCGGCAATGCGTAACTGAGTTAAGCCTAAATCTGATACGTATTCACCAATGCCATTAACGAGCTTTGCTGGTGGATAAGCACAGCTAGCAGGAATGTCGCCAGCGTATTCGGTCAGCATGACATAATCGGCTAACTTAGGTGTGACATTGCGCTCAAAACCAGAGAATTCAGGTTCAACAAAAGCACGGGTAATTTCACGAGCACGGTCAGGGCGGAAGTTCATAAAGATGATGCTATCGCCATCTTCTACTTTGCCACCTTCGCCAATAATCGTAGCACTAACAAATTCATCGTTTTCATCGCGGGCATAAGCGGCTTCTAAAGCTGCGATCCCCGTTTCTGCACGATATTCAGCTTTCGCTTCTGTCATCGCAACATAGGCAGGTTCGATACGTTCCCAGCGGTTATCACGATCCATGGCGTAGTAGCGCCCAGTAAGTGTTGCGATGGAGCCTGTGCCCAATTCATCTAGTTTAGCTTGAAGCCCCGCAATAGAAGGTTCTGCGCTGCGCGGTGGCATGTCTCGACCATCTAGAATGCCGTGTACGTACAATTTAGTGATGCCACGCTTTACCGCCATTTCACAAGCGGCAAAAATTTGCTTTTCGTGGCTGTGTACACCGCCTGGGGAAAGTAGGCCTGCAAGATGAACAGCACCGCCGTTAGCCTTGGCTTTATCGATGGCGTTACACAGCACTTCATTATCAAAGAAGCCACCATCGGCAACGTCTTTATTAATGCGGGTGAAATTTTGATAAACGATGCGGCCTGCACCTAAGTTCATGTGGCCAACTTCAGAGTTACCCATTTGTCCTTCTGGCAGGCCAACAGCGTTGCCAGAAGTTTGGATCAGAGCATTCGGGTAAGTTTCTAGTAGAGCGTCCCAGGTTGGGGTATTCGCGTTGGCGATGGCATTGTGCTCGGATTTTTCACCGTGGCCCCAGCCATCAAGGATAATTAACGCAGTTGGTGTGCGGGTCTGGCTCATAATAGGAATAACTCTGATAATTTAAAGTGAGTAGACAAAAATATTGTGCCTATTCTAGCGAATCTGGGGCCTTGCGTCATTTTCTATTCTTTTTCCTGCCTCGGCTAGGGTATACTGCGGCCTTTGATCCACTATCAGTCAACCAAATAGGCAGTAATTAGGTCATGGAACAAGCTTTTGAATTTATAAATAATAACTGGATGTTAGTCAGTGTATGGGGCGCATTTTTAGCGGCTTTTTTATGGGACAACAACCAGCGTAGCGGTGCTAGCATTAGCGCAGCACAAGCGACTCAGATGATTAATAAGCAAGATGCCGCGGTATTAGATATCCGTGATAAGAAAGATTTTGACGGCGGACATTTGGCAAATGCCATTAATATTCCTTACGCAGCTTTAACTGAACGCATGTCAGAGCTTGAATCTGCAAAAGAACGCCCCATTGTATTAGTATGCAAGTCTGGCCAGAGTGTTGGAATGGCAGGCAAAACTTTGAAACAGAAAGGCTTCCAAGTATTCCGCTTAAGCGGCGGTATGATGGATTGGACGAACCAGAACCTTCCTGTTGTTACTAAATAAATAAAATTAATCAGGAACATGATTAGGTAATTAGCTAGTCATGTTCCGTTAAGAATCAAATAAGAATTTAAGGAATTATCATGGCAGAGCAAGCCCCAGAGAAAGCAGCAGAAAACGCACAAGACCAAGGTCAATTTTCACTACAGCGTTTCTATGTTAAAGATTCATCGTTCGAATCTCCAAATTCTCCAGAGTCTTTCCAAAAGCAGTGGAAGCCAGAAGTTAAATTAGATTTGAACAGCCGCTCACGCAAGCTTGGCGAAGATACTTTTGAAGTAGACGTTAAAGTAACCGCAACGGCAGAGAATGATGGCGATACGGCTTTCTTGGTTGAAGTCGTACTTGGCGGCATTTTCCATATTAAAGGCATCGAAGGCGAGCAGCTTAAGCACATGCTAGGTGCTTTCTGCCCTAACATCTTGTTCCCATACGTTCGTGAAACCATCGACCAGTTGGTAACGAAAGGTAGTTTCCCTGCCTTGATGCTAGCACCGATTAACTTCGAAGCTTTGTACCAGCAGTCTCAAGCTCAGCAAGCAGCACAAGCTCCTGCAGCAGAAGAAACTGTTCAGTAAGCAATCGCTTCTGAAGATGTAATAAACCCAGGTTTTGTTTGGCATTGTACTAAACGAGTCCTGGGTTTTTTTATGCCCCTAAGGAAATATTATTGGCTTTATCTATATCTGTTATAGACGCTGTTTCCTGATAACTTTATTATTGCGCGATAATAAAAAATTACAGGATGTAATGCGTGATAAAGCTTCTTTCAAAATCTGTACTCGTTCTCGGTACAGTTCTTACTCTTACTGCGTGTGGCGGCTCAAGCTCTGGTAGCAAGCCAGCAGCACCAGTCAAAGCTCCTGATACCGGCTCTGGCGCCAAAATATTTGATTCACTAGTCCGTACTTTTTCTATTCAAAATGAAGAGTGTCCCAATGGTGGTATTGAAATTGAAATGGGCATTGATAGTAATAGCAATGGCCGTTTAGATTCTGATGAGGTTGACCAAGCTCGCACGCAAACGGTTTGTCATGGTGCTAATGGCTCTAGCGGAGAGGATGGAAAGAATAGCTTAATTTTAATAACGCAGCCGACAATAGAGGAGTGTCCCGAAGGTGGGAGAAAGATAGTCATCGGTTTAGATCAGAACTCTAACGGTGTGCTAGATGCCGAGGAGGTGTCACAAGTAGAGCTGGTATGTAATCAGACTGCGCAGCTCAATTCGTTGGTATCTACTTCTGCTGAGCCTGCAGGCAATAATTGTGTGGCTGGTGGTGTGCGAATTGATTCTGGCTTGGATATTAACAATGATCAAATTCTTGCGGCAGGTGAGATAGAAGCGACCAGTTATGTTTGCTCTGGAGTCTCTATTACAGATGGTACCGATACGCCAAATATCACCGCATCGGGTTTTGTATTACCCGAAGATGCTATTTATGTATTGCCCAATGCCGTAGATGGTACTGATCTAAAAAATGCGATTATTACTGCACTGACGGATACTCCTGATAATGCAGTAATTGTACTGCCTGCAGGTAATTTTATTGTTAGCTCTTCAATTACAATCACGGATGCGACAGGCATTACCATTACGGGCTATGGAATGGATGCGACTATTCTAAATTTCAGTACGGCCCCTGAGGACGATGGTTTCAAATTTGCGGGTGGTAATGATATTACTATTCGTGATCTAGCTGTGTATGAAGCACCTAAAAATGCAATTAAAGCCGATGGGGTTAATGGTATTCATATGACCTATGTCGCAGCAGTATGGCAGACCGATTTAGAAGAAGGCGGCAGCAATAACGGTGCTTATGGTTTATATCCTGTTTCTAGCCAAAATGTATTGATGGAAAATAACTACGCTAAAGGTTCTGCGGATGCGGGAATTTATGTCGGTCAGTCTAATAATATTATTGTGCGAAATAACATTGCTGAGCATAACGTTGCCGGTATTGAAATTGAGAATTCAAATAATGCCGATGTCTATAACAACGTAGCCTTTGATAATGCGGCAGGTATTTTAAGCTTTGACCTTCCTGGTCTTCCTCAGGCTTATGGCCGTGGGGTGCGTATTTTTAATAATAATATCTATGCTAATAATACCACCAATGTCGGTGCGGGAGCCGTCAGTCTAGCGCCATCAGGCACAGGGGTTTTGATCTTTGCCACTAGCGATGTTGAAATTTATAAAAATACGATTTCTGATAATGATACTGCGGGAATTGAAGTTGCGAGTTATTTTCTAGCAGATGGTAATGTGTCAAATTATTCTGATAATTATGCTTCGACTATAGCCAATGGTTGGAATCCATTAATTAAAAATATTAATATTCATCATAATACCTTTAAAGACAATAGCCTTCTTACTCCGCCTAAGACTGGATTATTGGAAGACATTTTAAAGGGCTATCAGTATGGGTTTAATTATACGGGCAGTCTTCAGACTGCTCCCGCAATTATCTATGATGGCATCGGTGAGTTGCTATCTAATGCGGGGCAGTTAATGGATTTTAATAACTTGGTAGGCAGTGATGCCGCATCTGATGGTGTTAATTATAATCCGTATGGTGCAGCAGATGCTATTTGTGTCGCGGATAATATTAATAACAATACCGCCGATGATTTGAACGTCGGTATGGTATACGGAACCGATCCAACAGATCCAGATAATTGGAATGAGGATCAAGCAGCAGCTGAAGCAACATTGCGTATTGATTTGATGGCAAATAATACCTTGCTAAACTGCACTCAAGATCGCTTAGCCCCAGCGGTTGTAACCATCAAAGGTAATGTCTACGGTTGTACCGCAGATGATGCTGAAGTGGAAGCTTGTGCTCTTGAAGAGCCTGTGGTCGATATCTGCACTCAAGAAGT
>Ga0209395_1008781_pt1 | contig 10213 bp, 7 predicted proteins | sample GOMGulsemesocosm_3_FD_184635 | JGI IMG/M metagenome (GOLD analysis project Ga0209395, IMG submission 184635) | Methane-oxidizing microbial communities from mesocosms in the Gulf of Mexico - GOM9D Gulf of Mexico (SPAdes) (version 2) | ecosystem: Environmental > Aquatic > Marine > Cold seeps... | reverse complement strand
AACTTTGGAGATAATTCTTACCTATAGCAAGAGGCTATAGGTAAGAATTATAAAGGCCAGCCACAAGTATTATGAATACAGTGACTGGCATTTTTACGAGATTATAGCTCGTTTACTGTATTTACAACATTGTCTACAGTGAAACCAAAGTGCTCAAGTAATACATTACCAGGCGCTGATTCACCAAATGTTGTCATACCAACAACGGCACCATTAAGACCAACATACTTAGCCCAGAAATCAACATGAGCTGCTTCAATAGCAACACGTTTGATTACGCTACTAGGTAAGATTGACTCTTTATATTCTTTGCTTTGTTTGTCGAATACATTGGTTGATGGCATAGAAACTACGCGTACTTTTTTACCTTGCTCTGTTAAGGCTGTTGCAGCATTTACAGCTAAAGCTACTTCAGAGCCTGTAGCCATTAAAATAACATCAGCAGTACCATCACAATCAACAAGTACATAAGCACCTTTTTCAATCGCACTTACTTGCGTTTGAGTACGAGACATTGCTGGTAAACCTTGACGAGAGAAAATCAAAGCAGTTGGCGCTTTTTGACTTTGCACAGCCGCTTTCCAAGCAACAGCAGATTCAGTTGCGTCACATGGGCGCCATGTTGTTAAGTTTGGCGTAGTTCTCAAGTTAGTTAATTGCTCAATAGGTTGATGTGTCGGACCATCTTCACCTTGACCAATAGAGTCATGGGTATAAACAAAGATATTTTGAATACCCATTAACGCAGACATACGTACCGCATTACGTGCATATTCCATAAACATCATGAACGTTGCACCGTAGTTTACAAAACCACCGTGTAACGAAATACCGTTCATTATGCTGCTCATACCAAATTCACGTACACCGTAGAAGATGTAGTTACCAGCAGGATCAGTTTCAATACCTTTAGAACCAGACCATAACGTTAAGTTAGAGCCAGCTAAATCGGCAGAGCCACCAAGCATTTCTGGTAATACAGCACCAAAAGCTTCGATAGCATTTTGTGATGCTTTACGTGATGCAATGTTTTCACTTGCTTCATGACACTGTTGAATGAAAGCGTTAGCTTTTTCTTCAAACTGTGCAGGTAATTCACCTTTAATAACGCGGCGGTCGTATTCTGCAGCAAGTGCAGGGTGAGCTGCTTGGTATGCGGCAAATTTTTCATTCCAGCTAACTTGGCTCGCTTGGCCTTTGTCTTTTCTGTCCCATTGTGCGTAAACGTCACTTGGAATATCAAAAGGACCGTGTGACCAGTTTAATTTTTCACGTGTAGCGGCAATTTCTTCATCACCAAGCGGAGCACCATGACAGTTATGAGTACCTTCTTTATTCGGCGAACCAAAACCAATAATGGTTTTACAACAAATCATGCTTGGTTTGTCGGTTACTTTTTTCGCTTCTTCGATTGCATGGGTTATTGCTTGAGCATCATGACCATCTACACAAATTACATGCCAACCATAAGATTCAAAACGTGCAGGAGTATTGTCGGTAAACCAACCTTCAACTTCACCATCAATTGAAATACCGTTGTCATCCCAAAAAGCAATTAACTTGCCTAGGCCTAATGTGCCAGCAAGTGAACAAGACTCGTGGGAGATACCTTCCATTAAACAACCGTCACCTAAGAAACAGTATGTAAAATGGTCAACAATGGCGTGATCTTCGCGGTTAAATTGTGCCGCTAAGGTTTTTTCTGCGATAGCCATACCAACAGCGTTAGCAATACCTGCGCCTAATGGGCCTGTAGTTGTTTCAACACCAGGTGTATAACCGTACTCTGGGTGACCAGGAGTTTTAGAGTGTAATTGACGGAAGTTTTTTAAATCATCAATAGATAAATCGTAACCTGATAAATGCAATAAAGAATAAATAAGCATTGAGCCATGGCCGTTTGATAAAATAAAGCGATCGCGGTCGGCCCAGTTAGGGTCTGTTGGATTATGCTTTAAAAAATCACGCCATAATACTTCGGCAATATCTGCCATACCCATAGGTGCACCGGGGTGTCCTGATTTTGCTTTTTGAACGGCATCCATACTTAATACACGGATAGCATTTGCTAGCTCTTGACGCGATGACATAATAGCTCCAGATCTGATAGTCTTGAAAGAATAAAAATTGTGCGTATTTTCGCTCACCAGAGCACACAGCGCAAATTAAATCATACAATTTATTATATTATTTTGTGCAGAGGTTAAACATTCGGATAATATTTAACCTGAACTAGGCTTGATAGATAATTAATGTGTTGAAATTGAAAGGTTAAAATATTTTTCTTTGCTTCTGGCTTGATGTTTTTATTTAACTCCAAGAAAATTTACATGCCCATAGCCATTCTATTACAAGTAAATTTAACGAAGAAGTTGGTGAAAATAGCGACTAGAGGATAATTTATTAAGTTGAACTCAGGTTATTTACCTATTAATACATCAAAATGCGTGTTTCAGGATATCTGAGTGAGCGATGTTCAATAATCAGCGCTGGGTTGGTGTAGAGATGCTTTATGTAGGTAATTGAATTAGACAATAAAATAACTATTCACTTCAATCTACGCCGTACCTAAAGGCGTTTCTAATTCCAGCTGAATCCTGACTTTTGAAGTAACATGGCTATAGTGCTAATATCGATTGAAACGTAACACTATTTTTTACAATAGATTCACTGACTAACACTGCCGATTTTGAATAATATCCTATGATGCAATACCACCTAATTCGATTTTTTGTCTCTGCCATTTTATTCCTTGTAGTTTGTTTTGGTGCTTCTTGGATGTTAAACCCACAATCTTTTGTCAATTTTGTCGGTCCTTCCGCTGCTATATTCAGTGGTTTGTTACTCATTTGGGGAATAACGCCACTCGTTGCTGTCTTAGTTGTAAGCCCCCTTGTTGCATTAAGCTTTAACTACTTCTTTCATTTTGATGCAAACCTTGCCGTAATGGTTATTGCCTTTCTCGCCATTTTTTTACAAGGCTTTTGGACTAAGCAATTAGTTTTTCGCTTTATTCATTACAAGAAGTGGCTTAACTCAAGAAAACACTTATTCTTCTTTTTACTACGCATTGGCCCACTACCTAGCTTAATTTCAGCAAGTGCGGTATTAATTCTTGCTATGCTTGACAATAAAGTATTAACCGGCAGTTTTTTATATACTTTCCTTACTTCTTGGTCAGCGAGTATGTTAGTTGCCGTATTTTTTATTCCGCTGTTATTATTGGTGAGAAATGCTGAGAAGCTAAAATTAGCCAAGCGAATTGTTGTGGGGTTTACTTCGGTTTTAGGTGGCTTAGCTATTTTGTTATTACTTAAAACATCACAATATGAGCAGCAACACTATAGGCAAGCCGCTTTTGAACAATCATCAATAGAAATTGAGCGCTTAATTGACACTGAACTTGTAGGGGTTGTTAATAAAATAGACAGTCTTTCGGCACTATTTAAAGCGAGTGATAGTGTTTCAGCTTCTGAGTTTGCTTTATTTAGCCGGAGTATATTTAAGAAAGACTCTAGTGTTAGGGCGTTAGAATGGGCTCCCATAGTTTCATCTGTAGAACGTGAACAATTTGAAAAAATGGCCACTACTCAACTACAACAAAACTTTCAAATTAAAGAGCTCTTAAAGGGAGAACATTTAGTCCCATCTCAACAACGCAGCCAATACGCACCTTTGTACTACATATACCCCAAACAAGGCAATCAGGTGGTTTTAGGCTTAGATGTTTATAGCAATCCACAACATATTATTTCTATGGATAAAGTTACTGCTAGCCGTGAAATAATTGCAAGTGCCCCAATAACCTTAGTACAAGATCAGTTGGCCAAGCCGGGTATGTTATTTAGTGTCGCTATCTTTGCTCCCAAACAAAGTACTTTAGGGAATGACATTAAAGCGGAGAAAAAATTATCTTTACATCAAGAGGGCCATTTACTCGGCTTTGTTGTCGTTGTAGTGCAATTTGATGGTTTCTTTCAACGTGTTGCTAAACAAAAACAGCGGCAAGTAACTTTCATGGTAGAAGATGTGACGAGTGATAAACCAGAAACGCTATTTGGTCGAGTATTACCGAGTACCAATCGTTATGTTGAAAAGATCAATATGAAAATACTCTCTCGGGATTGGAAAATAACGGTTGTAGAAACTGACTCTTGGTTTAGTCAAACAAAAAGCTGGCAAGCATGGGCGGTACTTATTGGTGGAACATTAGGTTACTTGTTGTTCCAAATGCTGATATTGATGATGGCAGCCTACTCAAGTGAGTTAGGGCAACAAGTTGATGTTAAAACTAGAGCGCTTATTTTAGCCAAAGAAGGCTCAGAACAAAAAAGTTTAGCGAAAAGTCAGTTTTTGCAGACCTTAAATAAAGAGTTACGCATGCCATTATTAGCAATTAAAGCCTTTATTGAACAATTAAAACAAAAGGGCATTAATAATAAAGAAGTTACCGGTATTAGCCATGCAGGAAACAATGTCGCTTTATTACTTGATACCATGATGGATTTATCTAATATTGAATCGGGGAAAATTAAGGCCAAAGAAGATTGTTTTGATTTTTATGGTTTCTTACAGCGTACGGAGTCAGTACTTAAAGCTAGTAACGCTTACGAAGGTAAATCCATTTTCTTTTTAATTGATGATAGTGTTCCTCATTACATCAATAGTGATGAACTCTATATACAAAAACTCCTTAATACACTTATCGAAAGTGCTCACTACTTATTAAAAGCAGATGATTTGCGGTTATCCATCAAGCTGCACAAACATAAACAAGCTGAAGCTAGCTTGTTTTTTACTTTATCTTCTCAAAGTGCAGCGATAGAAAGCTCCAATGAGGCAATTATTAATCAGCAAGAGCATGATAATTTGACAGCAAACAGTACGTCATTGGCAATGGCAATAAAATACAGCCAATTACTACGAGGAGATACTAATTTAGGTGCATTAAGCTCTGGTGTTGGTGTATTAAACGCCTCTATTCGAGTGACTATCTCATCTATTGAGCAGCAAGAAGCTCAGCAAGGGTTAACATTTGATTTAATGAGTTAATTTGACTTTGAAATTAGTAATAAATAACACTTGTAAAAAAAAAGTTAATAGTTTACTGTCATTGCGTCTGTTCATAAATAGTACAAACCAACAATAAACAAGCAGACTGTTATAATAGGTAAAACAATGAATAATTCATCCTCGCGAGGGTTCAAGTTAACAACCGTGATATTTGCTGTATTAATCATGGCTATTAGCGCAATGCTGAGTGGTAACTCAGTTGCAGATGACATGGATGTAGAGATAACACAAGTAGAGGAATAGTTTTTAGCTTATCCTTTAATTGTTATGAAAAATTTAAGCCCCGGTACTGATTGAATATCAGAGCTGGGGCTTTTTCGTTTCTAGCGAAAGTACTTTTGATGCCAATTGATCTTATGAGCAGTAATACCGTTTTCATTAAGTGTGTGATCTTGTTGTATGCAAAGAAAATAAATCAGGCCAAGGCACTTAGTTGAGCAATAGCTGGTTATTGGAATTGAAAGCAACTTAGTCATTGATTATTTTAACCTGCACAAGTGGGCAGTAATTTAATGAAATTGGTGTAAGTTGTTAAGAGAAAATTGTAAGTTGGCGTCCCCACCGGGACTCGAACCCAGAGCAGCGGCTTAGGAGGCCGCAGTTTTATCCAGTTAAACTATGGAGACATATACAAAGTATATTTGCTATTTTAATCATACTTCTTACTGTTTGTTAATGTTTTTATTCAATTTTATCTAATCTTTTTCCTGAACTCTTACAACTTTGTCTTTAACGTTAATAGTGTGTGCTTTTATTGAACTATATCGTTGTTTTATTGAGCGGTACTTTTACAATAAAATATTGTTATTAATCGATTATATAAGAAAGAAGCACTACTATGAAAGCAGCAGTAAACCATCAATTTAAAAGTAAACTTGAAATACAGTAACTACTTGAGGATATTAATGATATTTTTGACGATATGCTTAACGGTGACATTACCGGTCGTGTGGTGATGAAGCTCTAATATTATGAGTTAACTAATTAAACATTATAAAAGCCCTTTACTGTTATTTTCTGGTATAGGGCTTTTTTGTATCTGACTGATTAAAGTCTGATTTATGGATGGAATCCATTATATTCTGACGACTTAATAGTATGGATATTTAAGTAAAGGAAAATTAAATGGATTAATTTCAAACTATTTTCCCTACTGCCTCTACTTTATATAACAATGAAGCTCATTTACTTAATTAAAATGACAACAACAAAGATAATAACAACTATAAATAGGAGCCTTTGTGTTTGAAAGAAGTGATGAAACACTCATAGCCCAAGCGCTAAAAGGGAAAAAATCTGCTTGGCTTACCTTGGTAAAACGCTATGAGAAAAACCTCTATAACTACGCTTTACGTATGGTGAATAACCCAGCGGATGCCATGGATTTATTGCAGGATATTTTTATTGCTTTATTCCGTAACTTGTCATCTTTTCGAGGGGAATGCCCCTTTAAAAGTTGGTTGTTCAAAATAGCCCATTACCGTTGTCTTGAGTTTTATCGGCGTAAACGTCCGATGCAATCACTTGATGATGTGCCTGAACAAGAAGATGAGCACTCAAAGTGTTTAGAAAAAGACATCTTTTTAAAACAGCAAAGCAGTGCGTTATTAGATGCGATGCAGCACTTACCGGTAAAACAAAAGCTAGTGGTTGAACTGAAATTTTTCCAACAGTGTACTTTTGAAGACATCAGTCAACAGTTAGGTATATCAACTAATACAGCAAAGTCACAACTGTATAGTGCGCTTGATAAATTGAAACTGCAATTAGCCGATGACCCAATTAGCCAGATAGAGGTAGATTATGTCTGAGAACAAAGTAGAAAACGCTCAAATGACCGAGCAGGAAAGGGCATTGTTTAGTGAGCAACTTAGTCAACAAGTAGACCTTGAAGATGAGCAGGATGTGCCAAATTGGCATAGAGCTGATGCCTTTGAACAGCACTTTAAAAGTGAGAGTAAAACAGGTGATAACAAGTCTATTAATTGGGGCATGTGGTTTGGTGTTCCAGCATTATCAATGGCATGTTCAGCCTTTGCGATCACGGTTGTGTTGAGCTTCATCAATAACAAAGGTTTGGATGAAAAATCACTGACAGCACTTATTGAACAGCAAGTACAACAAAGGTTTGGTGCACAGTTAGCAGGTCCTCCCAATAGTCAATTATCGACTAAAAGTAATGATTATATTGAAACATTGGTAACCCTTAAATTACGTGAGTTTGCTGCGGAGCAACAAGTTATATTAGCCAACTATCGAGCTGATATGAGTGTTCAACAACAAAAAAGTAATCTTGCTTTGGCTAGCTATGTTATTGGCGCATCGAGGAAAGAGCGCAAAGAAGACATGAATGACTTTATTAGCTTTATTAACGCACAGCGTGAAGATGAGCAACTTACTCAGAAAATTAAATTCCAACAGCTTGAACGAGAAGTTAGTTTTCAAAGGTTGGGCCTTCAACACAATGATGCAGAAACGAAGCCGACTAAACCACTAAATTATGAAGGTTAGTGTGTCGGCGAATGTAAAAAACTTATTAAATTACCAAATTAATTACCAAATATCAGTATTACCCATACAAAGGAAAACATTATGAATTCAGCAAGCTTATTACAAAAACCAAGGTCACTACTTAATATGACAAAAATAGCCCTGGTCAGCTCAGCATTATTATTAGCTTTTGGTGCACATAGTGCAGAAAGTAGTTATGACAACTTGCATAAGCAACTCAATATAATGAATAACATTATGTTGTCATCTGCCCAAGCGTCACAAAAGTCGCGTCAATCTTTAATCCGTTCCATTGAGAGTATTTACTTGAAAGGACAGGGAGCGATTTTCACCATAAAATCTAACCATGGGGGCTCATCACACCAGCAGTTTTTTCAGATGGTTTCACCTCGTGTACCGCTTCCGCCAGTAGCACCTCTGGCACCCGTTTCACGCATGCCACCTGTGGGCCATGGTGACAGAGTCATTGTCGCAGATAATGACGACTTTGATTTTGAAGTTGATTTTCCTGACGATGGAGAAGAGCTAGAACGTGTAATTGAACTTTTTGAACAACAAAGGGACGGGGCTCGCGAACTACGTAGTGAACAACGTGAAATCGCCTATAAAATGCGTGATGTTGCTCGTCAACGCAAAGATATTGAATATCAATTACAACGTGTTGAAGAAAAGAATAAAAATGATTTAGCTACAGAACTTAAGAAACTTGAAAAAGAAAGTGTGGCATTAAATAAAAGTAAGACCTTGTTGGATCAAAGGGTAATGAAACAAAATAAGCAATTAGAGCAACAGAAAGTCGCGCAACAAAAAGCGAGAAAAGAGCATTTTACCGCACTAAATAGTACGCTAGTTGAAACGTTATGTTTATACGGAAATGGCTTACAAGCGGTGCCAAATAAAGAGCATGTTAGTTTGATTATTAAAGATGCAGGTAATAAGTCTGGTCGAGGTTATAATGATCAAATATTTGTATTTAACAAAAATGATATTAATGCCTGTGCAAGTCGTAAATTAACGGCTGAAAAGTTATTGGCTAAAGCAGAGCAGTATCAATTTTAGTCACGTGTGATCACTTAGTTAAATATAAGTGAAGGTTAACCTTTAAGTTGTTATTAAAACCATAACTAGCATTATCTACTTTTGCTACTTATGGTTTTTTACTGTTAATGTCCTTATTTATAACACCAAATACAAAAAATTAATTGACTGTGTCTTTAAAGGTTAGTTTGAATCGCATCGGTTAAAAGTATTAAACCAAATACTATAAATATTGAACCAATAACTCGGTTAAAGCAATACGTTAACTTACTCCCTTGCAGTTGTTTTTGTGCACGTCTTGAAAAAAATGATGAGAGTGAACCATACAACATTAAAGCAATACATGAGCAAGCAGAGCTACCGATTGCCAATGGAAGCAGTGCACTTATTGTGTTCTGTGTTGGCTCAATAAACTGAGGGAATAGTGCCGTAAAAAAGAGGATGGCTTTAGGGTTGCTGATGCCAACTATAAACGCTTCACTATATAGTTTTAATGGATTGCTCGTTGGGGTTTTAAGGATTATATCATCTGCTCTGATTCCATGAGCAGTCGAACTCCAACTACGCACACCCAAGTAAAGCAAGTATGCACCGCCTATTATCTTTAGCCCTAATAATAGGTTACTTAAAGACGTCAACAGCACCCCTAGTCCCATAACGGACAATAAAGCTAAAAAAAATACCGCTGAAATATTGCCAAGAATGCCAACACAGCTCATTTTAAAACCATACAAAGCTCCGTTTTTAAGGGTTAGTAGTACGGCTGGCCCAGGTGTTAGGGCTGCCATGAAGGTGATTGTTAGAAATAGGTAAAAGTTGTGTATCATCATTTGAGGGCTTTAGATTCATATCTAGTTTAAAAGGCTCAAATTATCATGCACTCAATGCATATCGTCCAATTGATTTATTGCAATAGATACATTGATTAATATGATGTATTGTTTTCTCCCATTGCATTCAGTTAAATCCAGCACCGTCAATCCAGCACAGTTAAATTCATACTTTGGAGTTTTCGATGAAAAGATTAGATCTCAATTTACTCGTTATTTTTGACGCTATTATTGTCGAAAATTCAATTGTTGGCGCTGCCAAACGATTAAACATGACACAGCCAGCAGTATCAAATGCTGTGACACGCATGCGTCATTTATTAAATAATCCACTTTTTATAAAACAAGGCAGAGGGGTTATACCCAATGCTTATGCGTTAAATTTATGGGAGCAAGTTCACCAACCAATGAATGACATACAATCAGCAATAAATCCTGAAATTTTTACTCCTGCAACGATTAAAAGACGCTTTAGCATTGCGCTTCCTGATATTATTGTCGATCTGATATGGTTGCCATTACGTAGGCTTTTAGAAAAAGAAGCACCCTATATAGACATACTTGCTGTTCCCTTACCGCTTACCAATCGCATAAACATTCTTAAAGAGGGAAAAGCTGATCTCGTCATCTGCTTGAGCAAGTACTTAGCGGCATCTGACAGAAAAAATGAGTTAGTTAAGCCTAAGTTTATCTGTGCAATGAAAAAAGATCATCCGTTGTCTAAAGGCACGTTAACGCTTGATAGCTTTTTATCAGCAGAG
>Ga0209395_1008773_pt1 | contig 10217 bp, 8 predicted proteins | sample GOMGulsemesocosm_3_FD_184635 | JGI IMG/M metagenome (GOLD analysis project Ga0209395, IMG submission 184635) | Methane-oxidizing microbial communities from mesocosms in the Gulf of Mexico - GOM9D Gulf of Mexico (SPAdes) (version 2) | ecosystem: Environmental > Aquatic > Marine > Cold seeps... | reverse complement strand
TACTGATCCCTTTACCTCGTTATGGCTGTGATCCCTCCGAAGTTGCCATTCCTTGGTTATTGCTTAGCGAAAAACAAATTGAAATAACTTTTATTACCCCTGATGGCAATGTGGCGGTTACTGACGAAATCATGCTAACGGGTATTAAGTTAGGTTTATTGAAGCCGATGCTACAAGCACGTCAGGATGCCGTGAATGCATTCAATGAAATGGTAAAGTCAGCAGCGTTTAACAACCCTTTTAAATATACCGATGTGAAAGCAGAGGACTTTGATGGTTTATTATTACCGGGCGGCCATGACAAAGGAGTGAAAGAGTATTTAGAATCAAGTGTTTTGCAAAACTTGGTTGTTGACTTTTTTAACGCAAAAAAACCGGTTGCAGCCGTTTGTCATGGCGTATTAATTCCAGCGAGAAGTATTGACCCACAAACAAAACAATCGGTTATTTATGATTATAAATGTACAGGGTTACTTAAACGCCAAGAGCTCACTGCTTATCATTTAACTCGACTTTGGTTAGCTGATTATTACCTAACCTATCCAGAGACAACAACAGAAGACGAATTATTAAAATCTCTAGCGTGCAAAACACAGTTTATTGAAGGAAGTTTGCCATTGCTTCGTGATGATTTACAACATTTGTCGCGGGGCTTTATTGTCAGAGATAGAAATTATCTGTCAGCAAGATGGCCTGGGGATATTTATAATTTTAGCTTGGCGTTTATAGAAATGTTGACAGATTAATCAGGTGATTAATCTGTCATTGTAAATATTACTGCAAATATTTAGCGTAAGTTCTATTTAGGAGAATTACCGTAAGGGTTTGCAGGCACATCTGCTGGGCGCGATTTTTCTGACTTTTCCGTACGACGAGAAAACCCACGTTCATTATTACCTTTACGGCCTTCACTTCGGTTATCTCTACCGCGTGGCGATGGTTTATCATTCGAAAAATTTGACGATCTAATTACCGGCGGTGGCGCTTGCCCTAAAATTAATACCGCTGGATCTTTAGGTTTCTGATGTGCGGGTATCACCCGCAAACGTGGTGGGATTTCATATTGTTCATCATCGGCTTTTGGCAGGTTTTTAAATTGATATAAATAAAAACGTTCCATTTTTTCACGTGCCCACTCGGTTTTACGCAAAAACTTCAAACTAGAAACAACACTAGGTTTGTTCTTAAAACAATTAATGTTGGTGTATTCGGCTAAAATTTCAAAACCATACTGCGCTAATAATTCATCTAAGAGGGTATCTAATTTAAGCCCGTGTAAGGGATTATTGAGTTGTTCGTTTTCTAGCGTCATGAGATTCTTTTTACTAAACAGTTATAAGCATATTATATACGGATATTTTATGAATGTACGTAACACTTAGCTTTATTGTGGTTTGTTTCTGTAGCGCTCTTTAGCTTTTTTTCCTTTTTTATAAAGCAGGGGTCTGAGAAAACGCCTTAATTTAGGGAATAAATAAGATACTGTGGTTAACCAAGCGCTTGATTTAGGTAATGTAATTTCGACATGTTCTCCTTTAGCAACGCTGATTATCGCGTCAGTTACTTGTTGTGGGCTACTCATCGGCTGAGAAAAAACAATATCTTCTACATCATCGATTTCTGACATGATAAAGCCGGTATTAATCGGACCGGGTGAGACCAAGCCAACACTAATGCCGGAGCCTGCTAGTTCATCGCTAAGTGCGTAACTAAAAGCGCGTAAACCTGACTTAGTTGCACTATAGGTTGCTGCGCCTTGTAATGGCGTACGACCGGCTAAGGATCCGACATTTACAATGCCACCAAAGCCGCCTTTAGCGATGCTGATTCGAATGTAGGGTAAAGCTAATGTGGTTAGCTCTATGGGGGCACGTAAATTAACATCAACCATTTTGGCTAATTGCTCTGCGGCGTTATTTTCAACATTTCCCCGTTGATGATAGCCGGCATTATTGATGAGATAATGAATGTCACCAAATTTTTCCTGCGCACATATCAACATCTTTTGACAATCAATTGAACTAGCTACGTTCATCGCTATGGTTAATACCGATGTTTCAAGCGAAAGCTCTTTGTATATATCGTCAAGCCCTTCTTGGCCTCTTGCTAGTAAAACAAGATTAGCGTTCATTTTAGCAAAAGCTCTGGCTGTTTCGGCGCCGACCCCTGCTGAAGCTCCTGTAATGATGACTGTTTTACCTTGAAAATAACTGCTCATGTTAATTTACCTACTTAATTTTATTATATGACGAGGGCGCTTAAATTGAGAATATGAGGTATGCGACTTAATATTGTGAATTATATTTGACCTGATTTTAAAGGAGTTTGATCAAGTTAAATTTAAATAGCTACGTTATATCGTTTAATGGCGATCATCAACCAATAATCTTAATTTGAGTTAATTGCTTATGTTGATGTTTGAATAAGAAAATAGGAGGGAATAGGGCTGATTAAGATGCATATCCCTGTCAATCCACAATTATTTGGAATTATGATAGCTATTGAGCAGAGATATATTTTGCAATGTAACGTAAGGTTCTTTTTATTTTGAATTACCTATCAGTAAGTCATCCAATGATTACATTCTTCTAATAACACCATTTTTATTACCAGGGAAAAATATTGCACGTGTATTTTTATTTTTGTCAGAAAAATCTGCGAATTGTACAAATAGATTGCCCTTGTCATCGTCTGAACCAAAAAATCGTTTACTAAATTCTTGCCATGACTTTTGGTCATCAACATTAATGCTCAGCGCACATAAGTTATTATCACAAGCCAACTTATTCTGATTAATACCGGCAATATCTGTTGTGATGTTATTAAGTAAGTCGAGATATTCATTTTCACGCACGAATGCGCCATCATTGGTTTTATTATTCGCTATGTCTTGCATAAGGTCAGCAAAGTTAGTGCTAGATAACAATACTCCGATTTCGCTTTGTTTCAAGTCATTATCTTTAGTTATCAATTGAGCTTTATAGTCAATATTTAGATTAATATTACAAGTATGCTCTGCTGAATCTGCAGAGCATAAACTCGCTTTTATATCATCAGGAATCTGAGAGTTTTCTGCTACGTTTGAAGGAGTAGACTCTGCTGATTCTCCAAGTTTACCTGTTAATCTTTGAGGTGTTACTTGAGCAATTTGATTTTTAGACGAGGATATTTCACCAGTTTTCCTTTCATGATTTATTTCTGCAGATAATGTGTATTCATGTTTATTATCAACAAATAAAAGATAACTGACAAAAACCAAGGTGCCTGATAAAAATAAGATTATCCAATTTTTCATATAAGTATTCCATTGCTTAAGTTAAAAATAAAGGAAACAAAGTAGTTTCGTTAAACTTTTGTTTTATAGTAAAAAATCACTTTATTGTATCTACTTGAAAATGTAAATTAAAAGTAAACCATTGTTGGCTTTTAAGAGTAGGGTAATTAACTGAACATGCGGTAAATAAGTAGCGTTTTCGGCTTTAAAATATATAAGACACTCAGTTAAATGTTAACTATTGATAACAATATCTGCCCCCAAATTTATAGTTTAAGCTGTTCTACAAGTAGAGTATAAAGGTTATTTTTTGCTTAATTAAAAGTCTAACGAAAGACTATTCAAAACTAATAGAGATTTTAGTGCCTTGCTCACTCGAAAGCGCTAACGTCCAATGTTGATGTTCACATAAACGTTTAACTATCGATAAGCCAAAACCATAACCTGTACTTTGGCTCCCTTTTACCGCAGGATCTGTTATCTCACCTGAAATACTTGGATCTATGCCTGGACCCGTATCCGCAACAATAAGGGTATTATTTTTCATCTCAATGGTGACTTTACCGGCTTGAGTATATTGAAATGCGTTGCCAATTAAATTGTCTAATAATACCGTTAACATGCCCGACTGTGCATAGACTTCAGCATCACAATTATCGTTTACCTCCACTATTATTGGTTTGTTATTAATGAGGTGATTCTGGTCGATAATAGACTGCTCAATTAACGGTAGAATGTTTATGTTCTTTTTGTGTGCGTCGGTATGTTCTCCTCTTGCAAGCGTTAGCAGGGTAGTAACCGTTTGCTCCATTTGGGTACTTGCTTTGGATATACGATCAATAATTGGATTATTTGCATCAAAGGGGTGCAGGTTACGATGTACCTCTACAGCATTTTTAATTATCGCGACAGGTGTTCTAAGTTCATGGCTTACATCACGAGTAAAACATTTCTCTCTGAGTAAACTTTGGTTGATTTTGGTCATAGCGCTTTCGAGGGTTTGCGCTAAAAGTCCTATTTCGTTATTTGGAAATTGCTCGGCAAACTTATCTGGAATATTTTCAGGAGCAACACCATTAACTAATTCGGCAAGTTGTCTCAACGGCTTAGCTGTTTTCCTACCGAGTGCCCATGCCATAATAAAGGCGAGCAATACTAATATCAAACCGAAAATAAGCATCATCTTTAATACCCCTTCAGTGATAGGGCGAACTATTAACATTTCACTTACCTCAGCGACAAGGTAAGTGTTCCTTGTTTTTGGTAGTGCTAATAAGTGATAGTGTCGACCCTTATCGCCAGAAAACTCTTTTCTATTTGGCTCCGCAAGGTAACGTTCTTTTATATCTACAGGTAACGTGTCTTTTGAGAAGTATAATTGCATATAACTGACTCTAGGCGATGGCCAGATTTTGTTTTGGTCATAAGCTTGCTGTAAATGTTGTGCTTCTTGCCTAACTTCCCGTTCAATAAATTCATCTTCTAGGTTGAACATTAAAAGGAAGCAAAACATGCCGTATACAGTAGAGATAAAAAGTGTAAACAAACAAAACTGACTGACTATCTTTCGACTTAAGCTATGAAACTTAATCGACTTTGGTTTTATTTTTGATGTATGTGGTTGTTTAAATTTATTCATTATTGCCTACATCGCTTTCTACATTTAATACAAAACCAATACCGTGTATGGTTTTTATCATTGGATAATCAAAAGGTTTATCTAAGATATTTCGCAACTGATAAATGTGAGATCTAAGTGCATCAGACTCGGTTGGTTCATCTCCCCATAGTTTATGCGATAACTTTGAGCGACTAACCACTTGCGGATATGCTTCAGCCAATATGATAAGAATACGATAACCCATGCTGTGTAGTTCAAGTTTGTTATCCGCACGTGTTACATGTTGCCTTTTTCTATCAACAATTAGCTGATCAAAGGTTAGTGTATCTCTGGTTTGTAATAAATGTCGTCTTGATAATGCGAAGCAGCGAACTTCCAGTTCTTCTAAAGAAAAAGGTTTAGTTAAATAATCATCTGCACCAGTGGTAAACCCCGATACTTTATCGTCAATGCTGTCTCTTGCCGTTAACATAATAATTGGCACATGATGACTAGCCTGTTCACGCAACTGTTTGCAAACCTCAAGCCCATCCATAACAGGTAAGTTTAAATCGAGAATAACTAAATCGTAATGGTTGGTTAAAGCAAGTGCTAAGCCTTGGTCGCCGCGTTCCGCAAAATCTAATACGTGGCCTTTATGTTCCATGTAGCTCGCTATGTTTTGGGCAATACTTTGCTGATCTTCAACGACTAAAATATGTAAAGACTGATTATTCATTTTATTTCTCAAATTAAAGTGCTTTTAATCTTTTCCACAAGTAAATGCTGTTGAGGAAAAGATTAAAGGCTACTTATGTTATAACGTTTTTAACATGTCTTGCGCTGGTTTGTAATCAGGTTTTACAGTAATTAACTGATTCAACGTTGCTTTTGCATTGTCAGCTTGTCCTAATTTAATCTGTGTCTTTGCAATTTTCATATCTAGCATTGGGTTGTTAATGGATTTTTGTGCAGCCATCATTAATGATAAAGCTTGTTTAAAATGCGTAGTTGTATCTGCAACTTTTAGAAAATAAAAGCCATACATCCCCACTAACGGAAGATGATATTGCTCTTGGTGATTGGTAAGCATGGCAAGTGCTGAATTATCACCGGCAATAAATTTAGCGACAACAGCCAGGGTTTTATCTTCTACTTCCATTGCTACTTTAACAGGCGTTAACCCTAAACTCTTCACTAATGCAGTTGCGACATCTACCGTTGAGGTCGGGTTTTGACCAGTAATTAGACGGCCGTCGATTGCAACATGACTTAACATTATTTCGCTTGATTGGAAGTGAGCACCACGCTCGCTCAATTTATCCTCTAACATGAAATCAAAATCGTTTATCCATTTTTTACCAAAGAGCTTTTCTTCTTGATTCGTAAAACTGTTAATCGCCTTATTGGCAACCAAATAACTACCATCTTTTAGTTTTACATTAACCAATGCAGCTGGGCCATGACAAACCGCTGCGACACTGCCTTGTTGTTGGTATATCTGAGTAATAATATTTTGTAATGCCTGATCCTGAGGTAAGTCAAACATTGCTCCTTTACCGCCGACAATAAAAACTGCATCGTAAGCTGAGGCATCAATTGCGTTTGTTGGCAGGGTATTATTCAGCTTTTCCATAATGGCTTCATCAAGCAATACTTTGGCATTATAGCTTTTACTTGCATCGTACTTGTCAGCTTCTACTTCACCACCTTTTGGGCTGGCGATATCAACGGCAATACCATTATCTTTGAAAACGGAATAGGCTTTTGAAAACTCGTCAAATTCATAACCTGGTTTTTCTTCACCTTGGCCATTGCCACTAACAACCATTAATACTTTTTTGTCGCTTGATGTTGCTTGTACGGGTAATGCGGTTATTGATAACGCCACTAGAATTAATAAGCTCTGTTTTAAAGTCTTCTTTACAATATTCATCTGTTTCATTGCTCTGTTTGTTAAGTATGAAACAAGTGTGACAAAGACAAGGTGAAGCAGATGTGAAATCACGGCGCTTTAAAATAAATAATTACACTCTTTGTTATCTACCATTAGCGTTATCTTTTTGGCTAGTTATATCTACTTTATGTCTCGGCCATTAATTTTTTCACCGAACTTTTTAAACTATGACGACTGGCGTATACGCCTAATAGTGTCACAGTGCTCAAGATAATGGTTAATGTCATCAACAATATAAAAAAATCAGGTTGATAAGAAAGCGAAAACTGTGACTGATAAATTAACATGCCAGTAAGGTAAGTGCCGGCTATTGCTCCCGTAGCGATAATTAATGCGGTAATTAGCCATTCAATAATGTTTAGTTGTAAACAGGTTTTTTTCAAAAATCCAAAGCTCATAATAACGCTATTTTTTTTCTTTTCCTTACCTTCAAGTGCATTGATTGATGATAAAATTACAATAATGGCGAGTAATATAATCATCACTGCAAAGCCACTAATAACTTTAGTGATCATTGCTAAAATAGCATCAAATTGTTTTGTTAATTCTTGTAGGGACACCATACGTATTGTTGGATGTTTTTGCCATAATTGGCCTAGTAATGGCCATTGGTCATCCTTAAGTTCTAAACTTGCCATGTTGTAGTGGGGCGCATCGATATGTGCAATAGCAGATTCGGGCATTTGTACCCAGAATATAATTGAACCTGCTCCCGGTTTATAAACATGGCTGGCGGTAATCGTGAAGGTATAATTTTGTTGATGAATAATGAAAGTAAGCTTATCGCCAAGTGTTAAACCCAAGTCAGTCATTACTTCTTCTTCAAGTGATATTTGTTGCCAACTCTCAGTGTCTTTCATCCACCATTTTCCTTGAACCAAGCTATTGGCCTTTGGAATAGCTCGCGTCCAATGTAGGCGAATAGCTTGCGATAACGTCGCTAAACTGTCACTGGGTTTTGTTGCAAACTCATTAAGTGCTTGGCCATTAATTTTCACTACTTTTGCATACACGTAAGCTTTAGATTGACGAAGATTAATATCATTACCTGTAGCCCATTGCTCAATAGCATTCATTTCTGACTGACTCGCTTGTGAAACCATGACATTTCCGTCATGTGTTCTTTGATATGCAAACATAGTATCGCCTAAGTCTTTTAAAAACATGAGCGTAAATAATAATAAAAAAGTGCTTAAGCCAATCCCCATAATTTGAGTGCTTTTACTGAATAAGCGCTGTTTCATCATGAACAGCGTAAAAGGTACTAACCCTGAAAATTGTTGGGTTGTTTTCTCACCTAAAGTTAAAAATGCCCAACTAATAGTAGCAATGAGCAATATAGTCATTAGTATGCTGCTTACTAACATTAAGGTTAATAAGCCATTGTCTGAGTAGTTAACTGCTACTAATACAAGCACTACCAAGGCACATAATTTAACTAAAGCTAAAGAAATACTTTTTTGATTTTGATGAAACAACTTTGATACTGATGATTGGCATAATGTTAACCAAACAGGAGAATGAAAGACGGCAAAGAGTAATACACTTATCGCTATCGTTTTAGCCATAAGCCCAACATCAAACTTCCAAGTGATTTCAACAAATGTTTCCGCTAACCAACTGACGACCAGCCAATGAAATACGCCAGATAAAATAGCGACGACGGGTATTAGTACCATTATATTAATAAGCCATTTGAACAGTGATAGCTGTAACCCTGTTGCTTGTGAAGCACCTAAACTCATACAGATTGCTGAAAAATACTGTTCCTTTTTTAAGTGCACTTGTGCAATTTGTTCTATGGCGATAGCAGCCATAAAAAATAAAATTATCGAGGTTAAACCTAAAAAATTTTCAGTTCTTTGCCAAAATAAGGCTAACGGATGTGCGCCTAATTTGTGATATGTTTTTGCTGCTGGAAGTTGTTCTTGTTGCCAATCTATAAGTTGCTCTACTTGTGATTTTGACGCAGACACAAGGTAACTATGCTGAATAAGATCTTCAGGGAAATCCAGTTTTTCCATATCAAGTTTATTAACGATAGTTCTCATTGCAACACTATGTGCCTCCATCAATCTATCCGGTTCGTGAATCAATACTCTTGAGACGATAAATGTTTGGCTTCCAAGTGTGATCACGTCGCCAATGGATAGCGATAAACTGGCTAATAGTCGGCTGTCTAACCATATATAACCGGCCTTAGGCCCACCTTTGGTTATTGTTGCAGGGCTTTGTAAAGACGCAGAAGTGAGTAATTCTCCCTGTAATGGATAATCATCGCCTACCGCCTTTAGCTTTGAACTTTGCCATTTTCCATTAAAAGTAAGCGTGGTATTAATTTGTAATGTGTTGACTATACGATCACTTAATCCTGCTAATGATGTTAGTTGCTTAGGTGTCAATTTATCTTTTTGAGTGAGCACCGCATCGGCGCCTAATAGGTTTTGTAAATTGTTCAGTAAGTAATGCTGAACGGTATTACTTGATAGCGTTAAGGTAACAATAAAAATCATTAAAATGGCTTGAACCCAACGTAAGAGTTTTTGATGAGGTTGGCGATATTCTTGTTTAAAATAGTGCCACGCCAATTGCATGTGATGTTTTAACATGAAGTTACCTGTTCTAGTTCAACTTGTTGGTCGTTAACTGAGTTGGTCGATAACACTTTAGTTAGCTCTCCGTTGGCAAGCGAATAGATGTTCTGAGCCTTGCTAGCCAGTAAACTGTTGTGAGTAACAATAATTAAACCTGCGTTATTCTCTTGGCAACAAGCAAATAAAATATCAGAAATCTCATTGGCATTGTGTAGGTCTAAATTTCCTGTTGGTTCATCAGCAAATATAAACTTGGGTGAAAATACCAACGCACGAGCGATTGCAACACGCTGCTGCTCTCCGCCACTTAATTGTGATGGTTTATGATTAGCTCTATCTAACAAACCGACTTTTTCTAACCAGTGTTGAGCTTTATTAATCGCCTGTTTATCACCACGTAATTTCAACGGTAAAGCAACATTGTGCAATGCAGTTAACTCAGGTAATAAATGAAACTGTTGGAAAATAAAACCAATTTTTGAACGTAAATTATCAAGCGTTGAAATATTATTATTGTTTATGAACTTACCATGGCCTGATGTTGGTACTTCTAATCCAGAAAGCAGCATAAGTAAACTTGACTTACCAGCACCGGAAGGACCTGTTATCGCATATGACTGTCCTTGCTTTATTGATAAATCGAGATTTTCAAATAAGGTAATAGAGGCATTTTTTTCAGAAGTATTGTTTTTAGAAACAATGTTATCAAATGATTGAGAAACATTTGTTAATTCTATTGAACAGGACATAAAGTTACACCACAGTAATGTTTTGTGATGTTACCGTAATTAA
>Ga0209395_1008772_pt1 | contig 10219 bp, 5 predicted proteins | sample GOMGulsemesocosm_3_FD_184635 | JGI IMG/M metagenome (GOLD analysis project Ga0209395, IMG submission 184635) | Methane-oxidizing microbial communities from mesocosms in the Gulf of Mexico - GOM9D Gulf of Mexico (SPAdes) (version 2) | ecosystem: Environmental > Aquatic > Marine > Cold seeps... | reverse complement strand
GTAAGAAATTTAAAGTTATTAGATATTAAAGATAACCAACATACGTTCCAATATTCGTATTGGGCCAAGTCGTTTTATGAAGATAAACTAAATGAAATGGCTTATCAGAGTTTACGTACTTTTACTAAAGTAGAAAATTAGAGTACTTTGAATTTTTTACCCATCATTATTTTATGATGGGTAAATTAATCGGATATAGTTTATATTAAAGGTTTGGTTTCAGTAATTAGTCGCACGTTTTATATATTAGTCTCCCAAATGCTATTCAAGGCCACTTAAAAACGATACCCTAAGTTAAATGCAAAGGCTTTTGATGTCAGTTCAGACATATCTACCATTGATATTCTAATCCAAGCTCTATTCTTGAAAATTGATATTGCCAACCAAGTGCTGCAAAGGTGCTGATCCCTGTTGAATCTAAATCATTGACTTGATCTTCAGCGACGATGTCAAAACTATAATTATTCAGCCCTAAGTTTGCATAAACAAAGTTATTTTTTGAAATGGATGTTTTTGCTTGTGCAGATACAACAATTGTTGAAAATTCAGCAAATGATTGTTTTCTTTTTCTTATGTTTTCAAATTCACTCGATTGTGACTCAATAAAGCGTGCATCAAATGCAAAGTTTTCATTATATTGAAAGCGATATCCTAGTTGAGATGAAAAATCCATATCATCTAATGAGTTTGTTTCAGAGGGCGAGTCAGCTTCAATACCACTTAATCCAGCCCCTAAGAAAATGGTATGATTTTTATCTGAATGAGTGGTTTGTGCAAATACATTGGTGCTTGCTAGAAGCTAAAGCAAAAAAGGTGTGTATAATTTCATAATAAATCCATTTTTATCAGTTGATTAGCTTATATGCGCATTCCAAGATAAAACGAATAAAAAACTATAAATAGATGTTAACTGTTAATCTTTGTTTTTATTAGGTTACACTGAGGTTAACAAACTAGTATTTTATTTACTCGCTTTTTAAGTGGCGGCAGCAATTCATCTTCAAACCAAGAATTGCGCTTTAACCAAATATTGTTTCGAGGACTAGGGTGAGGTAGGGGAATAAATTCAGGCCAAAATGTTTGCCAACTTTTTACGTTTTCCGTGAGCTTTTTACTGGCATTGGGCAAGTGATAAGCATGTGCGTATTGACCTATTACAATAGTGAGCTCTATATTTTTTAATTCAGCTAACAGTTGTGCTCGCCAAGCTATTGCGCATTCTGCTCTTGGCGGTAAATCTCCAGATTTTCCTTTTCCGGGATAACAAAAACCCATAGGTAAAATGGCAAACTTTTTATCATCATAAAAATCTGTTTTATCTACACCTAACCATTCTCGTAATCTGTCGCCACTGGCATCATTGAACGGTATACCGCTTTGATGAACTTTTAATCCAGGTGCTTGCCCTGCAATTAGTATTTTAGACTCATTACTTAATTGAATAACAGGTCGAGGACCAAGTGATAAGCTAGCTTCACACAATGTACAACTTTGTACTTGAGATATAAGCTGATTAAGCATGTTTAAATTCACTTAACATTTTAGATAAACGTTCTATTTTGACGTTTGATAATTGACGATAATCTAAGTAAGGACACACTATTAGGTTATTGGTTTCATCTATCGCAAACTCATCATCTAGCCAAGTTAATTGAACCTTTAATCTACCTGAGTTAATAAGTTCTTTAGCATAAGTTTTACCACAAATTATATGTAAAGTATCAGGGTTTTCTGTAATGGCAGGCGGACTGAATAGAAGCGCTGTTTGAGTGTTATTTTGTAATAAATAGTCATCTCTATATTTTTGCCAAGTAAGAGATTTTTTACAGTAATCAAAGTCTTTATTATTTAATGAAAATAATAACTTCGCATATACATTAAATACTTTTCGCCAACCATTACCACATGTTTGGCCTATCGCATAAACTTCACCTTGAGTAAGCGGTAAAATAGAACCAATATTTTGATATTCATGCATATTTGGCTGATTAGCGATATAAATAGCAAAGTTAAAATTAGGGCAGCCAAAACCTATATTGTTGTGCATTTAATTCTCTAAATATTGTATATCTCTACTCATTTTAATTGATTGTAGCTATGTTTTATATGATTGATTTTTTAATTTGGTTAAATTTGATTGTTTTAGCTTTATAACTTGTTTCAAATTTATTTGAAATATATGCTAAATAAAAGGAATAGGTTAGGAATTAAATTCATTGAAGAATAAACTAATTTTATTAAAGATCATTTTTTGCTTATTTATAAGTATATTTATGTTGCCATGTTTTGCTTCTTACTTTAAAAACTTCACTATCAATGACGGTTTATCCCAAAGCATTATCTTTAATATAAAACAAGATAAAACAGGTTTCTTATGGCTATCAACACAAGATGGTTTAAATAAATTTGATGGTCGAAATTTTTCAGTTTTTCGCCAGATATCTAAGGTTCCATCTTCAATAAATGATAATTATATTTATCCATTACTCGTAGACAAGCAAGAGTTATTACTTGGTACACGTACAGGTGGTTTAAATATACTTGATTTAACAACTTACAAAGCGACAAAGCTGAACTCTCATATATTAAATGATTCCTCTAAACGTATTACTGCACTTGAAAAATCTTTTAATGGGGTGTGGATTGCAACTTATGATGGCCAGGTCTTTTTTAAATCCTCAAATGGAAATAAATTAGAGTCTTTAAATATCGATAATAACAAACCTGTTTATGCGCTATTAGAAACTAAAAACAAAGAACTTTGGGTAGGAACACATGGTGCGGGGGTTTTTGTTTATTCTTCAAATAAAGAATTGATCGCACAATATAGTCAAGATTCAATAGATAACCCAATTCACAATAGTATTTTCGATATTTACCAAGACAGAAAAAGCCAGGTTTGGTTGGCGAGTCAAGGTGGAGGCTTATATCAATATACTAAAAAAACAAATAACTTCATTAATTGGCAGTCAAATCCTGCTGATAAAACTACGTTATCTCATAATGAACTTCGGGCGATAAAAGAAGATAGTCAGGGACAACTATGGTTAGCTACTCGTGGAGGTGGGGTCAATTTATTTGATCAAAAATCAAATAAGTTTACCCATCTTCGTCACAAACCAAATGACCCGAATAGTCTACTACACGATAGGGTTTATAGTATTTTTGAAGATCAAAATCGAAATTTGTGGTTTGGCACTGCAAAAGGTTTAAGTATGCTGTCTTCAAACAGTCAAGTTTTTAATCGCTTACAAAGCCCTATTTTGAATAGCAATGATATATGGGCATTATTTGAAGATAGTGAAGAAAGATTATGGGTAGGCAGCTGGAATGGTATTGATTTATTAGATAGTAACCTAGAACAATTAAAAGATCTTCCGCAAGGGATAGCTAAAACACTTAGAGACAAAGCGATAAAGTCAATTGTTCAAGATAATTCAGGTGACTATTGGTTAGCTACTTGGAATAGTGGTTTACTTAAATTATCTGCTGATTTATCTAAAATACAGATCTTTAAGCACAATGATAATCAAGCTAACTCGATTAGTAATAATAGTATATATAGTTTATTACATGATTCTTTAGGTCATTTGTGGATTGGTACAAATGGCGGAGGGCTTAATGTTTATGATAAAAAAAGGAAAATTTTTCAAAACTCAAAGTCTAACTACGCTGCTTTTCCTGATATTAAACAAGATAAAATTACATCGCTATATGAAGATTATGATCGAAATTTATGGGTAGGAACGGATGATGAGGGGGCTTATCGCTTTTCATTGACTGATAAAAGCTTAGTTAAAGTTAATATGACAAATGGCTTAAATAATAATAGTGTGAAAGGTTTTTTATCTATTAAAGATGATATTTGGATCGCAACTTCAAATGGATTAAGTAAATATTCTTTATCGTCTAATAAAATAGTTAATTATTCAGTTGATGATGGTCTTCCTAATCAAGTTATTTATAGTTTATTAGCTGATAATGATAATAATCTTTGGTTAAGCACAAATGCAGGCTTGGCACGTTTTGATTTGAAAACATCTAAATTTTATAATTTTGATTTTAGGGATGGATTACAAGGTAATGAATTTAATGCTGGTGCAGCAGTTAAACTTAAAAATACACATTTAGTTTTTGCTGGACCAGATGGTGCCGTTGAGTTTTCACCTGAAAAATTACAAGAAATATTACCAAGTGAAAAAGTCGCGATCAATTCGATAGCATACAGTGGATTGGATCATAAGAATGTTTATGATTTACACGCTCAAGTGAGTATATTAAATAAAACTCATAAAATAACGTTAGACCATAATGTAAAACGAATTAGTTTAGATATAGTCAGTTTAGATTTTAATGATATAGAAAATACTTTTTATAAATACAAATTAGATTATTTTGATGATGAATGGTTAATCAAAAAAAGTAAAAATCTTGAGTTAACATATACCAATTTGGCTGCAGGTAGTTATGCTTTAAAGGTTTTTGTTGGTAATCGAGCTGGCGTAAGCAAATTTCCCTTTGTATTCAATATTGAAGTAACAAAAGCGCCATGGTTCACTTGGTGGGCTTGGCTTCTTTATTGTAGTGTATTATGTGGCTTGGTTATTGGTTTTTTTTATTATAAAGCTCGGCATTTCGAGAGACGTAAATTAATACTCGAAAATCAAGTGCAACTACGGACTCAAAAAATTTCAGAACAACGTCAATTCATTGAAGAACAAGCTGAGCAATTAAAATTAACTTTGATAGAAAAACAGCGATTCTTTAATTACGCATCTCATGAACTTAAAACACCATTAAGTTTAATAATTTCACCATTACAAGGAATGTTAACAACTTCTTTGTCTGACTATCAAAGACAACAAATAAAAACTGCTTTAAAGAGCAGTGAGAAATTAAAGTCTATGGTAAATAAATTGCTTGCCATTGCTAAGCATCAAACTATAGAAGAAGATGCACTTGAAGCTGTTAATATTTCACAAATAGCACAAAAACTTTTAATGGAATTTGAAGTTGCTGCAATATCAAAGTCATTAACTTTAACATCATCAATAGAAGACGATTTAATTGTTTTAGCAACTTATGATGGTATAGAAGCAATTATTAATAACCTGCTAAGTAATAGTATTAAATATTGTGAACAAGGTGAGGTTATATTAGAAATTAAACTTGAAGATACAAGGAACATTAAAGTATCAATTTTAGATACAGGGATAGGCATAGCATCATTACAGCAAGAACGAATTTTTGATTATTTCGACCGAGGAGATCAAGCTGAATCTATTATAGAAGGCTCTGGAGTTGGTTTATCCTTAGTCCGTTTACTTGCGAGTAAATTCAACGCGACTATAAATGTTGAAAGCAAAAAAAATATTGGCAGTTGTTTTACTTTATTAATACCACAACAGTTAGATAATCTTTGTATAGAAAAGCCAACTGTAAACAATTCAATTATTGAGATCCCTGAACAAAAAAATAAGAAAGTGCTCATTGTTGAAGATAATGATGAATTACTCAAGTACTTAGAAATTGAACTACAAGAATATTATCAGGTTATCACTGCAAATTGTGCTGAAGCTGGACTCATTTACGCTGAACAAGACGTACCGGATTTAATCATTAGTGATTTAGTGATGCCTGGATTAAATGGTCAAGAGATGGTTGAAAAATTACGAGAGAATATTTTAACATGCCATATTCCTATTATTATTTTAAGTGCAGTTACAAATCGCAATAACCGCCTTAGTTTATTACAAGCAAGCTCTTTAGATTTTCTTGAAAAACCATTTGATAGAGATGAACTACTATTAAAGATAAGCAATTGGCTTAAATTCCAAGATGTGTTTAAAAAATCAATTCAAGCCGGTGAAGAGGTTATTGAAATGAGATTAGATGAAAAAGATGTTAACTTAATTGCTCGATTAGATAGTATTTTGAATGAATTTTACTTTGAACCTGAATTATCTGTGGCTGAAATTGCAAAAGAATTGGCGTTAAGTGAGCGTCAATTACAACGGAAAATGAAAGCTTTATTAGGACTTTCACCAATAGAATATATTCGCCAATTTAGATTAAAAATAGCGAAGCAGTTTATTGCACAAGACTTACCTATAAATTTAGTTGTAAACAAAGTAGGGTTTGCATCACGCTCACATTTTACAAGTAGTTTTAAAAAACAATTTTCCATGACACCATCGGAATATAAAAAATCCTTAAAATTAGAGTAACAGAAGTAATTTCACGATTGATAATAAATTGCTCAATGTTGCATTGATTTCTAATTATTAATTTAAAGTTTTGTACAATGTACTTCCTTTCAAAATAAAAAGTGCCATTATAGGTACTTCATTTGTTATTGTATTTTTTATTTCACTTAATGACGTAAAAACGTTCTTTTTTGTCGGATTACCACACCTTTTTATTTTTTGGTTACATATAATCACGCCGCGTTACTTGTTGGTTACCATTTTCAATGCTTTTAGAGTGCGTTAAACACAAAGTTAAATGGTTTTTTATGAGTACTAAAGGGTATTAATGTATAACTATATGGAAAATACGATGAAAACTAATCATGTATTAAAAAGCTTGATAACAGCAGGTATGCTCTCTAGTAGCATCATGTTAGCAGGGTGTGGCGGCAGTGATGACGCTGAAGAAAAAATTGTAGATACAAATATTGCTCCTGTAGTAGCTATTTCGGGCGATGCGAGTGTTAAAGAATCAAAAACAATTAAGCTCACGGCTACAGCATCTGACTCTGATGGCACAATAGCTAGCTATTTATGGACTGTTAAATCAGGTCCTGAAACACTCTTAACGGGTGCCAATAGCAGTGAAGTAACGATTACAGCACCAGATGTGGCACAAGATACTGACTTAGTATTAGCTGTAACGGTAACGGATAACGAAGGTAAAGCGAGCACAGCAGAATTTAAGCTTCAGATTTTACGTAAAGTATCGAATGTGAGCATTTCAGGTTTGGTTACTGACCAACCTATTGCCAACGCAGTGATAGAAATTATTGTAGGTGAAGAAACTTTTCAAACTCAAGCTGATGCGACTGGTAAATATAATGTTAATATCTCAGTAGATGATTCATTAAATAATACCTTAGTACGTATCAATGCTTTAGGCGATAATGCTATTAATCCAGAAGTAGAGTTTGTTTCTCAACTTGGTTCAGTTGCAAGCTTAGTTGCTGCTGCGGGTGATGATGCGATATTAGATAAAGAAGAGAACTTTGCAGTTAATATCACTAATGTGACGACTTCAGAGTTTGCCTTAATCAAACGTGCGGGTGAATTACCAACATCTGATTCAGAGTTAGAGCAAGCCAAATTAGCTGTTGATGCTGACGAAAAGCTTACTTTAGCTGCGATTATAAAAATCATTGTTGATAGTGAAGATGATAGTTATGTATTACCTGAAGGGGTTAATTCAACATTAGATTTAGTTGATGATGAAAAAACAGCTAATGAATATATTGCACAAGTTAATGAACAAGACCCAACTATTATAGAAGAAACTAAAGAAGAAATAAAAGATGACGGCGAACTGGTTGATGCGGGCGGCTTTTCAGTTGTTGGCAATCACTTAATCGCTTCAATTAAGCATTATTCTAGCGATGCACGTCAACTTGAGTTTAATGAAGATAAAACAGGTAAGTTTATTTCTGATGTTGCGACTGAAACCGCTTTTACATGGCAACAAAATGAAAATCAAGTGGATATCACTTTACCTGAGATAGTCACGATGAGTGTCGCTTTTGAAGATGATGGCAATGGTGGACAATATGAAATTTGGCATCAGCTTGTTGGCTTAGATATGTCAATTATAGACAGTAACGAAAGTGTTACAACAGTTGAATTCACTGAAATTCTTCGTACTTACAATAAAACATTAGAGCAAGTGACCGATGAGTTTATTGATAAAGGCATAGAAAATTTAATTGCAAAAGATTCAACTTTAGCAATCACAAAAGAAGAACTAGTAGCTACTTGGGTCATTGATAGTTTATATATTGATGAAACTAATGGCAACTACCCAACGCCTGCAAGCGTAACTGTATTGGACGATGGCAGTGCAAGCTTAACTTACCAAGATATTCAAATATCGGGTTTAACTTGGCAGCTTGTAAATAATCAATTTGAATTAACAATTCCAAATGGTAACTCAGACCCAGCTACTGTTTTTAACTATTATTTTATTAAAGATTTAACCGTTGGTTATCAATTTATAGCGGCTGTTTCTGACAACACTAACTCAGATTATCGCACACGTAGTGGTAAAATGGTAAAACAGCAAGATGTTCAATTAACCAATGAATTAGCCATAGGCCATTGGGATGTTATGTCTGGTCAAGATGTTTTTGGTGATGTTTTTTATGAAGTTTATGCTGATGGTGTATTTACTGCGAAATTATATGATAACAGCTATTTTTGGCATATAGATGACTCTGGTTTACTGCAAAGAGAGCGTTATAGAAATATAGAAACGAATGCTCGTTGTGATAGTCCAAAGCAAGCTGGCTGTTATTTAGCACGACAAATATCACATGAACTTATTGCAAAACAAGATAATACCTATCATGTTATAAGAACTTGGAAAAATTATTCTCAAGAAGGTGAATTATATTCAGCTAATAATTGGTTTATGACACTTGAGCACAAAACCGAGAATGGTGTATCTCAATTTGATTATTATTGGTTAGATGATATGCAGCTACATCAAGCTGAATCTGATGGTATTGAAACATTCTCTTTTGAAACTCAATGGGATAACGAAGGTAATGTGTACTTGCGTGAATTATATGTACAATATTCAGGTACAAGAGAGCTTGTTTCAGAATATAGCATTCGTTCTGGCATACTTTATTTTACTGAAGATGGCGAAGAAGTTGCATTAGAAATAACGGACTTTGACCGTGATTATTTAACGGTATGTGATGCGGGTCAAAGCTGTACTGAAGAGACATCTTCAATATTTTATTTGAATCAACAAGCGGCAGAAGATGCGGTTATCACACCTCCAGTAGTAGATAATTCTCATCCGTTAGATGGTGCCTGGTTTATACCTGAAGAGCCAACTTTTGCTCTTGTTTTTAAGGATGGGAAATGGGTGCAAGCCCAGTACGATACACAAGGCAGTGATGAAATACCAGGATTCGAATTAGGTGATTTCACTTGGGATGAAACAACAACTGAATTGAGTGTAAACTTAACATATGATGGCAATGGCGCTGCTGGATACGATGCGGACTTAAAACATAAAGCGAGCGTAAATGGTGATGTGCTTACCTTAGAAATTGAAGGTGAGGGGGTAATGCAATTACAACGTGTTAAAAATAGCAATAATAGTTTAATTGGTGGTTTTCATGGCGACGCTTTAGATAGTGATGAATTTTACTTTACTGTAATTTTAAACAACAACACAGTGATAGATATTGAATATACCCATTCCCTTAAAGGTATTTACGCAGCAAACTATACCTATGATGTTGCAACTGGAAAGTTTACAACCATGAGTATTGTTGATCAAATCAATCTTCAAGATAATAATAGCGTTCTTTTTGTTCATGGTGATATTGTGCAATGGAAAGACGGCACTGAATTTGGTGTAGGACGACGGTTTAAATATTCATCAGATGCGCCTGTATTTAATTCAAATGATTTACTTGGAAGTTATGCGGTAGAGGTAATGGAAGGCAATACTGCAATCACTGTAGAGTTTACTTTTAATGCAGATTCTACAGCATCGTTAACTTATGAAAATGAAACTTTTTTCTATAATTGGGAAATTGGATTAGGTCAATTAATTATGAGTGAAATACAACCTGATTCAGGAATTGAAGTATCTGGTTTTATATTCACACCTATTTCAATGGATGGCAATACTTGGCAAACTCAAATGTTAGAGTTTGATGAGCCAGAAATGTCAGATGATAATGATGATCCGGAAAATCACGATCAAAAACCTGCAACTTGGACAAAACAAGTCATGAAAAGATCACTTGTACAACAAGAGTTGGGTATTAAAACACTCCATTAAAAAGTAACGCTTAAATAAAAGTAGAGAGTTATGCACTCTACTTTTTTCCTTATTAATTTATATTGAAAAAGAAACTATTTTGTAACACCTTATCTTTGGGACTATTTTAGAAACACCAGAACTGAAGTGCTAGGTATTTATTTCTTTTCATTACCTAGAATCATTTAATGAC
>Ga0209395_1008770_pt1 | contig 10221 bp, 10 predicted proteins | sample GOMGulsemesocosm_3_FD_184635 | JGI IMG/M metagenome (GOLD analysis project Ga0209395, IMG submission 184635) | Methane-oxidizing microbial communities from mesocosms in the Gulf of Mexico - GOM9D Gulf of Mexico (SPAdes) (version 2) | ecosystem: Environmental > Aquatic > Marine > Cold seeps... | reverse complement strand
ACTGTTAAAAGACGATATGAAAACCTTTCACAAACTTAATCATGAGTTCAAAGAAGGCATTATGGATTTCTTTTTGAAGAATCTTTAACACACCTAAAAAAAGCCATCGTAAAGGTGGCTTTTTTTTAGGTGTTAGATACTAGTATTGAGACGCAAGAAACAGGACGTAAGACGCAAGATATAAGACTAAATTAAGGATGGAATCGGTATGTTATCAGGTTAATCTATGCAAGTGACTTATGACTAAATTGTACAAACGGAGGGTACTAGCAACGAGAAACCAACAACAAACAACTATTTTATCCACAAGAGTGAGTGGACTTACAACTAAATATAATACTCCGTAGTTCGCATAATTTCTTTCAGTACAAAATAACTTTCTAGGACACCAATATTCTCAATTTTTGATAATTTCTTTCTTACAAATTGATGGTAATCATCCAAGCTAACGAGGTTAATTTTTAAAAAGAAATCTACTTTTCCTGCCATATGATAGCATTCTTGAACTTCTTTTAGTTCTTTAATTTGACGTTCAAATTTGTCTATAAAGCCTTCGTTGTGATAGCGGAGTGACACCATACAAATAGCAGTGACTGGAATGTCTAATTTCTTACGATCAAGTATAGCTACGTATTTTTGTATAAAACCTTTTTTTTCCAAGCGTCTCGTGCGTTCATATATAGGAGAGGGGCTAAGGTTGAGTAGTGTCGCAACTTCCTTCGTGGTTTTCTTAGAATCCTTTTGTAGGATGCGTAAGATGTTCAAGTCTATTTCGTCTAATTTTTCCAAGGACAGGTAATTTTACTGGTGATTTACTTTAGATGTGTTGTTAAAAGGTAATTATTTTTTATTTTAGCAAATATACAGATAAAATTACTTAATTTATCTGTATTTAAAGTTGTTTTAACGATATTTAGTTTATTTACTGTAATTTTATTCTTTTATAATAGGTATATCATGAACAAAGAAATCATATTAATAACGGGAGCTAGCGGACAATTAGGAACGGTATTAACGGAACAATTACAAGAAAAATTTGGATTGGACAACGTTATCGCTACTGATTTACGTAGTAAAGAACATTATACAGGTAGATTCGAAATTTTAGATGTTACGGATTTGGACGCTTTAACTACTATTGTTTTAACCAATAATGTAACTCAAATTTACCATTTGGCAGCTATATTATCTGCTAGTGGAGAGAAATTCCCCTTAAAAACATGGGACATAAACATGCAAACATTTTTTAATGTTGTAGAAGTGTCTCGTTTATATAAAGTTGATAAAGTATTTTTCCCTAGTTCTATAGCCGTATTTGGAGATAATATCCAACGAGAAAATACGCCTCAAACTACAAATTTAACACCATCTACCGTATATGGTATGAGTAAAGTTGCTGGTGAAAACTGGGCGAACTATTATTTTGATCGTTATGGATTAGACATTCGTTCTATCCGTTATCCGGGGGTTATTGGCTATCAATCTTTACCTGGAGGTGGAACTACAGACTATGCTGTGGATATTTTCCATAAAGCAGTAGCCAGCGAAAATTATGAGAGTTTCTTAAATGCCGAAACTACCTTACCTATGATTTATATGGAGGATGCCATCAGAGCCACCATAGAATTGATGGATGCACCTAAAGAAGCCATTACTGTACGTACATCATACAATTTAGCTGGAATGAGTTTTAACCCTGCTGAATTGGCCTTAGAGATCAAGAAAACATATCCAGCATTTGAAATTAGTTACGCACCAGACTTTAGACAAGCCATTGCAGATACTTGGCCTATGAGTATCGATGATTCTGATGCTAGAAAAGACTGGAATTGGAAACCAAAATACGACATCACTTCTTTAACAGAAGATATGATTAAAAACCTAAAGCCAGCTGCTCAAGAAATTGAGATGGCCTGAGTAAAACCTATAAAAACTTCGTTTTTGAAAAGGATTTTAAATTGGTTTTTTAAACGAAATTAATTGGAAGAATTTATATAAATGAGTGTAGAAAGTAACTATTATGTTTACTTTTTACACTCATTTTTTTTGTTGCTTATTGTACTAAATAAGGAAATACTTTTTTTTAATTAATGTGTATTTCTTTAAACATGACATTTGTTATATGCATAATTGAATTTCTTTTGTAAGTTTGGGAGTAATGTGCTAAGGAAGTGTATTGTAAATGAAATATTAATAGCACCTGATATTCTGTAGATATAACAGAAATATCGTTAAGTTTAATTCGAATGTACGGGTGTTACAAGCCATTAGTCCACAAAAAAATATGAAAAAGAAAACATTAATTCCTGTATTACTTTTAATGACAATATTTAGCTATTGTCAAACATCCATAATTGATTCAAAATTCAATTTGGGCTTTGAGAAAAATAAGAAGGAAGTTCCTTTAAACTGGACTAATTTTGGAAGTTCTGATTATAAAATTTCTATAGATTCAACAATATTCAAAGGGGGACGATATGCTGCCACAATTGAATTTACAGGTAAAAATAAAGATTATAAGGCCCTTGAATTTGTGCTTCCGAATAATTATCAAGGAAAAAAAATCACACTTTCAGGCTATTTAAAAACTGAAAATATTACCAGTGGTTATGCAGGTTTATGGATGGGAATTGAACCAAATATCGCTTTTGATAATATGGAACATAGAGGTGTAAAAGGTACTACAGGTTGGCAAAAATATGAAATCACCTTAGATTTAAAACCTTTTAAAACCAATAAAATATCTATAGGAGCTATTTTGGATGGTAATGGTAAAATGTGGATTGATAATTTGTCTCTATCTATTGATGGTAAAAGTATTGAGCATATAGCACCTTATACTATTCCTGCTAAAACAGATAAAGAGTTTGATCATGGTTCAAGAATTGAAAGTATTTTGCTTGATGATTCTAATATCCAACATCTTAAAACCTTAGGGTTGGTTTGGGGATTTTTAAAATATTATCATCCGAACATAGCAAAAGGAGATTATAATTGGGATTATGAACTTTTTAGAATACTTCCTAAATTTCAACAGATAAATAACAATAACGAACGAGACGCAATTTTGGTAAATTGGATAAACTCTTTAGGTAAATTTCCATTAAATAATAAAAGCATTGAATCCTCTAAAGAAATAAAAATGAAACCTGATTTAGATTGGATTTCTAATGCTAAATTTTCAGAAGAACTAACTTCCTTGCTTTTAAATGTTAAAAATGCTGAAAGAACAAATGAGCATTATTACATTACTCTGTTTGATGTTGGCAATCCTAGTTTTACAAACGAGAATCCATATGCTACAATAAAATATCCTGATGTTGGATATAGAGTATTGTCTTTATATCGTTACTGGAATATCATTCAATACTATTTCCCTTATAAATATCTTATAGGTGAAGACTGGAAAAATGTGCTAACAGCATTTATTCCTAAAATAATTGCGGCAAAAAATGAAACTGAATATACATTAACCATTTTAGAACTTATTGAGAAAGTAAATGATACACACGCAAATGTATGGGGAAACCAAGTCTTGAATACTTACAAAGGCTTAAACTATGCTCCTATAAAATTGGATTTTATAGAAAATAAAGCAGTTGTAACTTACTTTAATGATGATGTACTGGGTATTGAAACGGGTTTACAAATTGGAGATGTTATTTCTAAAATTAACAACATCCCAGTTGATAGTACAGTAAAGAAGAACCTTAAATACACTCCTGCTTCAAATTATTCGACAAAATTAAGAGGAATAGCAAGAAGAACTCTTTTAAGAACCATGGATACACTTTTAAACGTTGAGTACATTAGAAATGGTAAAACTAATAATAAGATTATTAAAGTAAATGCAGCAAATAAATCAAAAATATGGAAAAAAGAATTTGACCATTTAGGTGACACTTGCTTTAAATTAATAAACCCTAAAATAGCCTATTTAAGCCATAGTGCCTTAAAGGGAAAATATATGCATAAGATTTGGAAGACTATTAAAAACACAAACGGGATAATCTTAGATTGTAGATATACGCCTTTTCATGCTCCCTTAGATAGTGTATGTAACTATTTATATCCTAAACAAACAATACATGCTAAGTCAACTAGGGGAAGTATTCTAACTCCTGGATTATTTACGTTTAAGCAATCATATAGTTCAGGTAGTGAAAATGAAAATTATTATAAAGGGAAAGTGGTAATTTTAGTGAATGAAAATACGCAAAGTTCTTCCGAGTATCATGTTATGGCTTATCAAAAAGCTCCTAAAGCTATAGTATTAGGCTCGACAACTTCAGCCGCTGATGGGCAAGTATCTCCACCTTTTTATTTGCCTGGGGAAATTATGACATTTATTACGGGTATGGGAGTCTATTATCCAAGTGGGGAAGAAACTCAAAGAACAGGAATTAAAATAGATATAGAGGTTAAGCCAACTATTATTGGAATAAAACAACATAGAGATGAATTGATTGAAAAAGCAATTGAGATAATAAACGAACAATAAAATATGCTTTTAATAATGGTTAAAAAAGTTTAGTTCGTTAATATAGAATACTTCTAAAATAAATACTCATTAAATTTTAACAAGGAAAATTACGGTTTCAAACCCATATATTTTCTTATCCTAACCATTATATAACAGATATTAAAATACGTAATATTTAAATTAAACGATATAAAATATGAAATCATTTTTAGTAGTCCCAATTTTAATAGTAACATTATTTTTTCAATCTTGTCAAAATTCAAAGAATGATGTTTATAATGGATTCCCATTGATTAAAGCTGAGAATAAAACAATAGATTATAAAGTAGGTGACGATTGGACTTATGGACGTTGGCGTATTTCTCCACAAATTGAAAATGATACTTTAAAAGTTGTTTGTTACTCCGCTACGGAGAATTTTATATTTAGAACAGACAGGGACAGTATTTTATACGATTTAAAAGCCGGTGATGTAAAAAGATTTTATATTATGCTAAAAGACTCATCATATGCTCATACGATCGTTCAGGGAGTTCCTTTTATTCCTCAAGAGATTACGTATAGTACAGATAATAGTAATCAAGAAATCAGCATATTTTACCGGGACAATAAGCAAAATTCTTATTTGGAGGAATTGAAAACAAAATACCCATTAAATACTCTTATTGAAAACGCAAAATCAGATGCTGAAAAAATATTAATTGTATTAAATTGGACAAATCACCAATGGAAACATAATGGAAACAATTCACCTAAAAAAAATGATGCTATTTCAATATTGGATGAAGCCAAAGAAGGAGGCCAATTTCCTTGTTTTGCGTATGCTATAGTTTTACGTGACCAATTAAATGCAATTGGTTATAATGCTCGAACAATATATCTAAAAACAAAAAATGCACAAACCAGTAAAAAATCTCCAGGTCACGTCGCAACAGAAGTTTATTTAAACGATTTAAAAAAATGGGTTTTTATAGATGGTCAATTTAATGTAATGCCTTTTTTAGATGGAATCCCTCTAAACGCAATAGAACTTCAAAAAGCGATTAGCGATGATTATGCTGGTTTAAACATTGTAAGCAAAGATGTTGTATCAAAAAGAAATTACGTGAACTTTGTTTATGACTATTTGTATTATTTGGATACTAGTCTTGGAAAAGCACATAATAAGGCAAAAAAAATAGCATCTAGCAACAATAAAAGATCTCTCATGTTAGTTCCGCTTGGCGCTAAAGAATTATCGAGAATAGATTTTTGGAATATGGATGTAGATTATTGCATATATACAACTTCGAGTTTAGATTTCTACGCAGCACCAAATTATAAAGAATATATCCATGAAAAAATATAGTGCATTTAGAACAAATCTAAAACTGAAAAAGTTATAATTAATACTTTCACAAACCTATAACTTTTGTGAGGTGAGTGGCTCCAAGTATAAAATCAATTTTAAAAATAGCTAACTTCATGAAAAAAAGAGAAAAACTATTAGCTTTAATTCCTGCACTTTGGTCAAGTTTTTTTGATATTACAATGACAATAGTTCATCAGTCCGAAGATTATTGGAATGGAAATTTGAATGAGGCTAATGAAGGGAATCCAATTGGAAGCTTTATGATGAAAAATCATGTTTCTGGACTATTTGTTATTTCAATATTTTGGATTATTTTAATTGCACTTTTAGGGTATTATCTACCAAGAAAAATAGCTCGAATTTTCCTTCTTTTTGTTTTTATAGTGCATAGTTGTGGTGCGACTACTTGGATTCTTCCTAATTATGGATTTTGGTTTTTTATACTATTTATTTTATTCAACGCCATCCTGTTCTATGTAATTGATGATAAGATTCATAAGAAAAAAAGATAACGGATTTACCCCCGTTCGTAAAAATAAACTGACTAACATCAATCGTTCTGGCACATTTGTATCGTGAGGCCTCGCAGTTTTGAAGAATGCCATACAATTGTGCTCAGCAGAAGGTAGCATAGATTAATTTGAAAAAAAATGTGCCAGATTACTGATTACGCTTATTCATATATTGAAAAGAAATTTTGTTTAAAATCGCTACGTTTCAAACAAGCAAACGTTGCACAAACTTAAAAATAGACCTATGGAACATCAATTATTAACAGTTGGAGTGATTGGAAAATCATTAAAAGAAAATGAAAAAAGAGTTGCTATTCACCCAGAGCATATAAAATTAATTCCGCTAAAATTCAGAAAACAACTAACGTTTGAAGTGGGGTATGGGTTACGATTTGGAATGGATGATAGCACACTAGCCAAACTTAGTTCAGGACGTGTGGCTTCCAGGGAAGAATTACTAAATAATTTTGATTGTGTAATTATGCCTAAACCTTTAGTAGAAGATTTGGGGCAAGTACGTGAAGGTACCATTGTTTGGGGTTGGCCACATTGTGTGCAACAAAAAGAAATTACTCAAATATCCATAGAAAGAAAATTTACGCTTATTGCATGGGAGGAAATGTTCAAATGGAGTAAAACGGGAGATAAAAATATGCATATATTTTCTAAAAACAATGAAATTGCTGGCTATGCTGGGGTAAATCATGCGTTAAGTCTTATAGGTGTTACAGGGAATTATGGAAAGCCACGAAAAGCTATCATCTTTAGCTTTGGTTCAGTAAGTAGGGGAGCTGTGTATGCATTGCAAGGTCAGGGAATAACCGATATTACAGTATATACGCGTCGCAAGCCATCAGAAGTAGGCGTTCAATTACCTGGAGTTATATTTAAACAAATGATGAATGACGATTCAGGAAACTTGTTGTCTGTGGAAGCCGATGGTAACCATCGTCCTTTTTCAGAAGTATTAGCAGATGTGCAAATAATTGTGAATGGCACGCTTCAAGACACGGAGGATCCATTAATGTTCGTTCCAAAAAAAAACGCTAACAAATTGATAGATGGCACACTTATTATCGATATAAGCTGTGATGAAGGGATGGGGTTTTGGTGTGCAAAACCTACCACATTTGAGCATCCGTTACTTAATGTTGATGGTAAATTTTATTATTCAGTAGATCACAGTCCGAGTTATTATTGGGATGCTGCTTCTTGGGATATATCCGATGCCTTATTACCTTTCCTTTCCATTGTTATGAATGGACCAAAGGCATGGGAGAACGATAAAACAATATCAAGTGCAATAGAAATAAATAGCGGAATAATTCAAAATCAGAAAATTATCTCCTTCCAAAAACGAAACAAAGAATATCCACATAAATTTCTCTAGTTGAGGTTGTAGCGACAAGAAAACTAAAGAGTTGTAATCATCGTGGATATGGGAAATAATAATGACAAAGGAATCAGAAAATAGAGCATAAAAAAACCTCGAAAAAATCGAGGTTTCTTAGAGCGAAAGACCGGGTTCGAACCGGCGACATTCAGCTTGGAAGGCTGACGCTCTACCAACTGAGCTACTTTCGCATTACGAGGGCAAATATACAATGGTTTTATCGTTCCACAAGGGGTTTTATAAAGTAATTTACTGAAAAATTGTAAGTAACTGCATCATAAAAGAATAGAAGTTTTGTTTTTTAAATTTTACAAATAATTGATGATGCAAACGGTATATTCGAACTAAATCTCAGAAAATAGGGTATAAAAAAACCTCGAAAAAATCGAGGTTTCTTAGAGCGAAAGACCGGGTTCGAACCGGCGACATTCAGCTTGGAAGGCTGACGCTCTACCAACTGAGCTACTTTCGCATTTCCGAAGGCAAATATACAATCCTTTTAGGTTTCTGCAAGTGATTTACATTAAAAAGTTATATTTTTTTTATAAAATGAAAGCCTAATTTTTTGTAGCCTTCGCGTTCATAAAAGTCATGGGATTTTGTGTTTGGAATATAGGCATTTAGCTCACTTACCTCGCAACCTTCTTGTTTCCCGAATGCGTAAATCCATTCGAATAATTTTTTACCCAATCCCTGATTTCTGTAGGAAGCATCAATAATTACATGATCTGGCTCAATACTTTTTCCGCAATAATGGCGTGTCATAAACCATAAACCGGCAATTCCTATGAGTACATCGCTGTCATACATCCCCACACATTTATAATTTTGTTGACCCATTTGTTGAATCCGTTCTTTTAAAATAGCAGTGCTGGTGCTCGTGTTTAATTGTGTTAGTAATGGAAGTATGGACTCTATATTATTAGTTTCTATTAGTTTTATGTGGATGTGTGACATATTTTATTATTTTCGTTAAAGATATGGCAATATGGAAAAAATTCTAGAAAACGAACAAATTTACTTACGGAAATTAACAGTGAGTGATGCTATTCACTTTTTTAACCTTAATAATGACCCTGATGTATTACAATTTACAGGAGATAGGCCATTTTTTAATAAAAAGGAAGCGGAATTGTTTTTGATTAATTATCCCAATTATAAGAGGGATGGTTATGGGAGGTGGGCTGTTTGTAAGCAAGAAACTGATGAGTTTTTGGGGTGGTGTGGCTTAAGAAAATCTACAGATTCTGGACAGGTTGATATTGGTTTTAGATTTTATAAAAAATACTGGGGAAGAGGATATGCATCGGCAGCCACTAAACTTTGTGTGAATTTTGGGTTTAAGACGTTAAAATTAGAACAAATTGTTGGGAATGCTTATGCGGAAAATAAAGCATCTATTCGTGTTTTGGAGAAATGTGGATTTATTTGGCAGAAGAGTGGGGTATATGATGATAAAGAAGCGGTGTTTTATACGATACATAATTTGGCAACACGTCTTATTGATAGTAAAGAGACCTATCCGTTACGTGCAGCGGTTTTACGAGAAAACATTCCCTTACCAATTGCTTTTAAAGGCGATGATGATAAAAACACGTTTCACTTAGGCATATTTATAAACAAAGATCTAGTCGGTGTAGGGACCTTTATGGAATCTTCTAATGTTTTGTTTGAGGAAAAACAATACCAGTTACGTGGCATGGCTACATCACAGAGCGCTCAAGGGCGCGGTGTAGGAAAATTACTATTGAAGGCATCTGAGGAGTTTTTGAAAGAACGAGGGATTTCATTATTGTGGTGTAATGCACGCGAAATCGCATTAAAATTTTATAAAAAACAAGGCTTTCAAATTTATGGAGATCCTTTTGAAATTAAGTATATTGGTACTCATTTTACAATGTTTAAAAAAATCAACTAACCTATGAAAATAGTTAAATTAATTATGCTTGTAAGCTTTATTGCAACAAGTTGTATGATGCCAACAAGAAAGGCAGAAATAGCTTCAGAAACCGATATTAAGGGAATTAAAGAAGTATTACATCAATCGGCTAAAGATTGGTCCAAAGGCGATTTAGAAGCATATATGAATGCGTATTGGAACTCTCCTTCGCTTAAATTTATTGGAAGCCGAGGCGTTACTTACGGATGGCAGCAGACGTTGGATAATTATAAAAAAGGATACCCAACACAGGAACATACTGGAACCCTAACTTTTGATATTATCCATGTAGATTTTTTAGCGGATAAAGTATATAGTGTTATAGGAAAGTATCACCTAGAGAGAACCGTTGGAGAAGCAAACGGGATTTTCACCTTAGTTTTTAAAGAAATTAATGGAGAATGGAAAATTATTGTAGACCATAGTGAGTAAGGACGAAGCAGTAGTCAGTTGGCAGTAGTCAGTAAAACTAACCAAACCAAATGTTTGTAACCATACGTCTTTGCGAAGGAGGTACGACCGTGGCAATCTCCTTATTGGTAA
>Ga0209395_1008768_pt1 | contig 10222 bp, 10 predicted proteins | sample GOMGulsemesocosm_3_FD_184635 | JGI IMG/M metagenome (GOLD analysis project Ga0209395, IMG submission 184635) | Methane-oxidizing microbial communities from mesocosms in the Gulf of Mexico - GOM9D Gulf of Mexico (SPAdes) (version 2) | ecosystem: Environmental > Aquatic > Marine > Cold seeps... | reverse complement strand
TATCTAAGTATGATGCAGATACAGGGGAAGTGACTGTTTTTATGATGCAGGCTGGTGTCGATATGTCAGATTTTGAACCAGAAGGTTAATATTTGAGATATACTTCGCGCGGTCACGGATGCGGATTTTATATCAAGTTGATTTTAGTCGAGAGCAAGGCGATAAAATAGGCGCATAGCTGGCTACGCAACTGTTTTATCAACGCCGCTATCGGCTAAAATCGACCGATAGAAAACCGCAGTCGTGACCGCGCGGAGTATATACATTTTATACAATTGATTAGATTATTTTCTTAGTTCTATGGAAGTAGTCTAATCAATTTTGATCAAACAATTCATTACCTTAATTAATCTCCGCCACATCCACCGCCACAATCACTTCCCCCTCCATCTGAATCACCACTACAAGAACTACCAAAGCCGCTTGAACTATCAGCTCCCGAGTCTCCAGAACAACCAGATGAACAACCAATATGGCTTGCACAATTGTCGGATCCTTTACCTTTATTATTGGCATCAATACAATTTAATTGATAAATAAAGCCATTATTGATATTCAATTGACTATCAATTGCAAAAAGTAAGGGGAGTGTTATTGGTTTTTTGGGATTAATACCTTCTTTAGCACAAGCTAATCTCCATGCGCGCTTTATTCCTTCTTGAGCATAGGTTGGTGAACTCATTGCTTCAGTTGGAGTGTGGTGTAGAAAGCGACCTAGGCTTTTTGTACAAAACATGGAATAGAAGCGGGTTGATAATATAAATTCATGCCATGCATCATCAACAACCTGAGAAGGCATTGCGACTATTTTATTCTTGGCCAAAAGGCAGAAGTGAAAGTAATCCCTTAAGGCATTAAAAACTAAATCTAATTGATCATCAGTTAAGTGTGGATATTTTGTAGATACTTTCTTTCGAATACCTTTATGAAAGAAATAGTTTTCAATATATTTAATACGTTTTTTATGGCGTGCTTGCTTTTGCCATATAAAAACCCCAATAAAGAGTAAGGCTAATAAAATAAATCCATACATAAGTTGATTGTACTTTTCTGCGTTTTATAGTTATGCATCATCATAACAGTGTGAGGTAAAAGTAGAAAAGTATTAGCAGTGGTAAGGAAGGGGTAATTCATACCTTATTCAGTAATACGGGCGTAGTCTATTTGTTAACAATAGAGGAGGACGTCATTATGAACAATTTGGCTAAATTAACAATTTTAGTTTCATTACTATTTTTAGGGGGATGTGCACAGCATTCTGGTTATTATGCAGGTCGTTCACATAGTGGAGGTGTTGGTATTAGTATTGATAGTTATATACCATTCAATTCTTATTATGAGCATGATACCTATCATAGAAGACCTGTAAAACATAAGTCCCATACTTATAATCCTGGATATGACGCGCACTATTATGATAACCGTCACCATGATAATAGGCATAAGAATAAACATTATTCAAAGCGTAAACATGGAAAGTATAATCATGGGAATGATCGTGCTTCTAGGCATGACTATTATAGGCATTGAGATAAGTTTGCTGTATAAAACCAATTTATGCCTGAATAGACGGTATAAGTTAAAAGTTAGAATGGACTCGAGATAGGTTGCTTTGAGTTTAATAGTCTTAGATTAACCATTAGATTGCTCCATCATTCTTTTGTTAGGAATGATGGGGCAATGATCATTACTTTGGCTGTATTATTTAGCCCAAGAATTCTTATGGAATTCTAAGTGTGAATTAATAAAAGTAGAGATAAAGTAATAACTGTGATCGTATCCTTCTCTATAATTAACACTCACTGCTTGGTTTTTCTCTGCGCAACAGTCTGAAAAATTATCAGTCAATAATTCTTTTTCTAAGAACTCATCTGCTTGGCCTTGATCAATTAAAATTGAGTGAGGGTGTTTATGATCAGATTTTATAAGTTCACAAGAATCATATTGTGCGTATTCTGATTCATCACTCAAATAACCAGCAAATGCCTTTTGTCCCCAAGGGCAGTTCATCGGATTAACAATAGGTGAGAATGCAGAAATAGATGCAAACTGTTCGGGTAGCGTTAAACCTAAAACAAGTGCGCCATGTCCACCCATAGAATGACCAGAAATAGATATTTTAGTTTTATCTATTTTAAAGTTATCCGTTAATACTTCCATGACCTCTTTAGAAATATAATCAAACATTTTGTAATGTTGATTATAACCTTTAGTGGTTGCATTAAGATAAAAGCCTGCTGCCGAGCCAAAATCCCAAGATTCATGTTCTTCAGGAAGGTCAAGTCCTCTAGGTGAAGTATCTGGACAAATAACCATCATGTTATTTTCAGATAAATACTGTTGAGCACTTGCTTTAGTAATGAAGTTTTCTTCATTACAAGTTAAGCCCGATAACCAAATTAAACAACCATCTGGGTTATTACCTGGAGGCATGTAAACTGAGAAATTCATTTTAGTTTTAGTGATTTCAGAGTCATGCTGATAAAAAGCAGTTTCTCCACCAAACGATTTATTGGCTTTTAATTTTTCTATATTCATGAAATTTCCTTATTTATCAAAAATGATGACTGAACGAATCGCTTTACCGTCATGCATATAATCAAAAGCTGTATTGATTTCTTCTAAAGGCATAGTGAATGTTACAAAATCATCAAGATTAATATCACCAGACATGTATTTATCAACATAACCAGGAAGTTCTGTTCTACCTTTAACCCCACCAAATGCAGAACCTTTCCAGACTCTACCTGTTACTAGTTGAAAAGGGCGAGTTGAAATTTCTTGTCCTGCACCAGCCACACCAATAATGATTGATTCTCCCCAGCCTTTGTGACAACACTCTAAAGCAGAACGCATTAGGTTAACATTACCAACACACTCAAATGAGTAATCTACACCGCCATCAGTTAACTCAACGATAACTTCTTGTATAGGCTTGTCATAGTTTTTTGGATTGATACATTCAGTTGCACCAAATTTCTTAGCCATTTCAAATTTATCTTCATTGATATCAATGGCGATAATTCTTTTAGCTTTAGCCATTTTTGCACCTTGAAGTGCCGCTAAACCAATGCCACCTAATCCAAAAATCGCAACGGTTGAGCCTTCTTCGACTTTAGCTGTATTAAGTACTGCGCCAATGCCTGTTGTTACGCCACAACCTAATAAACAAACTTTATCAAGTGGTGCTTCAGGGTTTACTTTAGCCAAAGAGATTTCTGCGATTACTGTGTATTCAGCAAAAGTAGAGGTTCCCATATAATGAAAAATAGGCTGACCATCTTTAGAAAAGCGTGAAGTTCCATCAGGCATTAGTCCTTTACCTTGAGTTTCTCTTACTCTTTGGCAAAGGTTGGTTTTACCTGAAGTACAGTATGAACATTCGCCACACTCAGGAATGTATAAAGGAATAACGTGATCGCCTTTTTTTAAGCTAGTTACTCCTTCGCCCACTTCTTCAACAATACCACCGCCTTCATGGCCTAATACAACAGGGAATATACCTTCAGGATCATCACCAGATAGAGTAAATGCATCCGTATGGCAAACACCAGAGGCAATAACTTTAATTAATACTTCACCTTTTTTTGGACCTTCTAAATCGATTTCTTCAATTTTTAAAGGTTCATTTGGGCCCCACGCAACGGCTGCTTTAATTTTCATGGATTTTCTCCTGTTGATATTCTGGATATGGATAATGGTAGGTATTATATAGTGATAATTTTCTTATTTGTAATGAAAATTTCAGAATGGGATAGGCTTAAATTAAGTGTGCTTTTGCAGGGATATGTTTTTTGTTGCGATTTTGTTTGAGGGTAATGAGTTTTTTTGCATTGTCTGTGTTCAGTTAGTATCTATAATCGATACCTGATTTAGTGGGTACCTTGGCTTCGGCCGAAAAATGCTCTCAGTTGGCCATGACTCTTTACTACCCCCAACTCTTTCTGGCGTGGGTAATTATTTAGCAGAAAGGAGTAATTTAAATTTTTTATTTATCAACTAATTAACCGAAAATCGTTTAACCAAGTCTTGTAAGTTTTCGCTCACACAGATTAATTCATTAGCGCTGGCTTTATTTTTTTGCGCTTCTTGTAGCGTGATATTCGCAGAATCAACTGTTTGAGCAATACCATTGCTCACGCTAACAGCAACTGCCGACTGCTGTTCGGCTGCAGATGCAATCAATGTGCTTTTTTCATGAATACCAACAATGGCATCATAGATACTCGAGAAAACATGATTAACTTCTTCAACGGCTTGTGTCGTTTGCATAGCAGATGCCTGTTGATTACTCATCAAAGAAATAGTTTCAGAGGTTGCACTGTTTAATTTCTCAACCAAAGCTTGTATCTCATCTGCTGAAGATGCGGTATGAGAAGCAAGATTTCGAACTTCATCAGCAACGACTGCAAAACCACGACCATGCTCTCCTGCACGAGCGGCTTCAATGGCAGCATTAAGTGCTAGTAAATTAGTTTGTTCAGCAAACCCTTGTATCACTCCTAACACACCAGAAATTGCTTTAGCGTCGCCTTGTAGTGCCATTAAAGCTTCCGCAGTACGGTCCATAATTGATGTTAATTCATGCACTTGATCCCGACTTTTTTGCATCTGCTGAACACCATTTTTAATATTGTCCTGCGCAGCAGTCGTTTCATTACGAGTTTCTACTGTTGTACGTGCAACATCTTGAAATGATTGAGATAACTCTTGCATTTGAATTGAAGACTGACTATTAAGTTGTTTTTGTTCAGTTACAATACGCTCCATTGTTTGATTACCTTCAATTACAGTCTTCTGACAATGATCCAATGTGGCTGTTTCTTGATGAATATCAGTAATTAACTGATTAAAATAATCTTTCAAATGTACCAACGTTGATTCTAGCTGATTCACCTCTGTAATTTTAGTTTCTATCGTAAATGAAGAGCGTAAATCACCAGAAGCCAAGAGACTTAAATAAATACTTGTTTGATTAATGATTTTAGAAAGGTGACTATTTAAATAAAGCAGCATGCTATTCACAATCACTACTAAAATCAAACAGATAGCAATAATAATATACAGCTTTTTTTCTATAGACTCGTAATCCTGAGTAACTGAAGCATCCATCTGATCAAGTTGTTGTTGCATAGCTGCCATCTGATCGGAGGTTTTCTGGCGACTCGAAATTTTCTGTTCAATAAATCGAGTCGCATTATCCAGCTCTTTAGGGTAACGTCGAATTAAAGAGGCTATTTCAGAAATATGCTCTATGCTTACATCATCTTGTGTTTCATCATCATTCTCCCAGCCAAGCATATCTGACATATCATTTTCATCATCTGTAGCCTTATATATAGCTAAAGCAGATAATGAAGATAAATGCTTTGCATGATACGAAAGCTCATCAACGTAGGATTGCATTGTTTGTAATGCCGCAGAGTGATTTTTTGAAAAATAGCTTTGTCGTGTCATCGACAATTGCTGTAAGCCTAACTGTATCTGAGCCAATGTTAAGTAGTATTGCTGTTTTTCTGCAACACTTACTTGTGTTGATTGCTCCACATAGTTCAATACAGTATCTATTTCACCAGCTAACTGGTTTTCATTGTTAATAAGTAATATTTGCGGGTCATCAAGTTTCCCCGCTGCACGTAAATCAACTAGTACGGATTTATTAATATTGTTTAACAGGCCTATAAGAGTACTTCTAGCTTTTTCAGATAAAACTATGTTTTTTTGTGCATCACTGATTAGTGTTTGTAAGGTCTTTTCAATTTCAGTTAATAAGGTAGCATCACTAGAATCTAGATAAGCATTAATCGGTATATTCACCTCTCGTGTTACTTTAACTTTTAACGCACCGAAATTATCCACTAATTTGAATGAGTCATTCAAGTGATTTAATGACCAAGTAATTGAAGAGATAAATACAGTTATGACGACTAAAAGTATCAGTGTCATTAAACGTGAGATATAGGTGATTTTCAATTTGTTTCCGATTAACGAGTAAGTTTTCAAGGAATATCTTTATGGTAATTTGGTGGGCCAGAAAGATTAAAGGTAGTTATTTAGAGTGTTATGCAGTTTACAAAAGTAATATGACAGTTATGTTACAAGGGTGGGGCAGTTGATACCTCAAAGTATAGAAAATGATATTTTTGTGAGTTCCATCTCAAAAATGGTTTTTAGAGTAGTTATAAATAGGGGGAAGCAGGAACGCTTTGGGAAGGCCTGCTTAAGGTGTATGTTCGGTAGTTCAAACGGATACACTTCTTGGGAAAACAGGTTTAAAGAAAAAGTTGAAGATTTATTGGGTATGCAAAAAGAGGGTGGCCAAAGAGTATGATTTAATCATAAAAAGGGTGCAGGTTTTTGTGTTTCTGGTGCTCACCTAATCGTTTTTTTGTATTATTTGTCTAAGCTCATTCTTGTGTTTCTGTGGTTTTCTTGTTCTTGCAGCAATTACACTCGCTCAATTCCTGGAGGTCGGCAGATAATTGCTCCTGCATTATCTGCACTCAGCACATCCCTGTGCTTCGGTAATTTTTTGCTCCTGCAAAAATTACACTCACACCATCCCTGGCGCTCGAAACTTATAATCAGTTAGTAAGCAGTGGTCTAGCCATTTTTGTAGGAAGTAATTGAGGCGCCATTTGTAGTCCATTATTTCTACGCTTTGTGCGGGGTCTTTATAAACACTAGAGACATCGGGTCTTTCATGGTCTCTTAAAACTTCTGCTAAGTTGGCATCTAAATAAATTCTGATTTTGACTGCGGGTTCCATTACTTCAACAAGGTTTTTGTTGAATTGGTGGCTTAGTTCAACGGTCATGGTGTGTTTAGAGCGCTCAATAACTTTTAGATGCAGAGAGGGTTGGTTTTTTGTTTTACCTGTTGCTTTACTGCTGAAAGATTTTAAATCTGGGATCAGGTTAAACAATTTTTGATAATTAGATTCACACAACTTCTCTAGGCATAGAGAAGTGTTAACGGGGTGAACTAAACTCATTTTTAGCTTTCTTGATAGCAGGCGTTGGCACTGGCTGTTTCCCAAAGTACAACTTTGTGAACATCTAGGCCTTGTTGTTTTAAGTGCTTATAAATCATTTTACTTAAAACTTCTGCTGTGGGGTGTTCATCAATAGCCATGAAACGTTCATTTTGCTGCTCAAGCATAGGGATGATGGGGTCATCTTTGTGTAGCAGAAAATTATGGTCTAGATGTTTGTTGATATAACTTTCAACATATTCTTTTATATCTGAGAAATCACAGACCATACCTTGCTCATCTAACTGTTCTTGTTGAATAGAAATTGATGCTTTAACGCTATGGCCGTGAAGGTTCTTGCATTTTCCTTTATGGTTCATTAAACGATGGCCATAGCAGAAATATACTTCTTTTGTAATTGTGTACATAGTGTGACGAAATGCGTTTGATTATTATCTTTTCAAACGTGGTTTATTTAAGACTTTTAATTGAAGCAGCAATTTCAAAAGATTCACCTTCATGCGGGGTGCTTCTTACAACTTCAATAAAAGCAGTCATAGGAGGGGTTGATGAATTTTTAGGGATAATGTTAACTTCCATTGCTAGGCCCGTGTCATAAGGGTCATCAGCAATAAAAGAAATACCCGCACCACTTAATGATGTGCAATGTCCCGTTTTAGTACCATCCGAATCAGCTAGTTTGTAACTGATGTCGCAATCAACATCCATTCGAATATAGTCTCGTTTTTCATCATACTCTAGCATGTGTTTCTCCTAATTAAATTTAATAAATTAATATAAACTAACTTTAGACGAATTCTATAAATTCGGGTGGATTTTTTCTAAAAAACCCTAGAAAGGCGAAGTGTACTATAAAAAACAAAATAAATGCGTACGATTTAGATGTTTTTGTGTAAAATCTAGTACTTTTGACCAATACTTTGTCGCTGATATGAGTAAACAAATAGTTCTTACCGGTATTACAACAACAGGCACACCTCATTTAGGTAATTATGCAGGTGCTATACGTCCTGCGATTGAGGCAAGTAAAAATGCCGATGTAAGACCTTTTTATTTTATGGCGGATTATCATGCATTAATAAAGTGTCAGGAACCAGAAAGAGTAAGGCAATCTAGTTTAGAAATTGCTGCGACTTGGTTGGCGCTTGGGTTAGATACTTCAAATGCGGTGTTTTATCGTCAATCTGATGTACCAGAGATTCCTGAACTTTGTTGGATGTTATCGTGTGTAACCGCTAAAGGGTTGATGAATCGGGCTCATGCTTATAAAGCATCCGTTGCAGAAAATGAAGGAACTGAGGGGACTGATCCAGACAAGGGTATTAATTTAGGTTTGTTTGGTTATCCTGTGTTAATGGCAGCAGATATGTTGATGTTTCATGCCAATAAAGTTCCTGTAGGTAAAGACCAGATTCAGCATATTGAAATGGCGCGTGATATTGCTTCGCGATTTAATCATATTTATGGTGAGCACTTTGCTATTCCAGAAGCGGTAGTTGATGATAATGCAGCGACTATTTTAGGCTTAGATGGTCGTAAAATGAGTAAGAGTTATAACAATACTATTCCATTGTTTGAAACTGAGAAAAAGTTTAAAAAATTAATTAATAAAATTAAAACTAATTCATTAGAACCTGGTGAACCTAAAGATACAGAAGGTTGTACTTTATTCGGCATTTATAAAGCTTTTGCGACAGAAAGTGAAGTGGCAGAAATTCGCCAACGTTATGCAGAAGGGATTGCATGGGGTGAAATGAAAAAAGTATTGTTTGAAAAAATTAATGAAGAAATTGCACCTGCAAGAGAGCGTTACCACGCTTTGATGGAAGCACCGGAACATATAGAAGAGCAGTTACAGGAAGGAGCAGCTAAAGCAAGAGAAATTAGCGTACCTTTTATGCAGTCAATTCGTAAAGCTGTGGGTATATCGCCTTTTACAAAATAAAATATGTAGCCTTGATGTAGCGAAGCGAAATCAAGGGATAGTAAATATCATCAAATAAAAAGAGTAGAAAGTTTATATATGAGTAATTTTGTTCCTGGACAGCGTTGGATTAGCAATACTGAATCAGAACTTGGCTTAGGTTTGATTTTAGATGTAGAGTTTAATCGAGTTTCCGTACTGTATTTAGCAACAGGTGATAAGCGTCTTTATGCCATAGATAATGCGCCTTTAACAAGGGCTAAATTTTTGGCTGGTGATGATATAGAATCAACTGAAAATGTTAAAATAACCGTTAGCGAAGTGATTGAGCAGGATGGTTTGCTGATTTACGCAGGAATTGATGATCTAGGTGATCAAGTTTTTCTGGAAGAAATGGACTTAAATCATCATATTCAATTTAATAAACCTCAAGATAGGTTGTTTACAGGTCAAATAGATCCCACAAGTTGGTTTATGCTGCGCTATGAAACTTGGCGCAGACAGCAGCAACATCAGCAATCAGCCGTAAAAGGCTTGCAGGGAGCGAGAGCTTCCTTAATTGCGCATCAATTATATATCGCTCATGAAGCGGCTAGTCGGGTTGAACCTCGCATTATGTTGGCTGATGAAGTTGGCTTGGGTAAAACTATTGAAGCAGGCTTGGTTCTGCAGTATCGTTTGATTAATGGATTAAGCCAAAGGCAATTAATTATTGTGCCAGAAAGCTTGCTTCATCAATGGCTGGTCGAAATGATAAGACGTTTTAATTTACGTTTTAGTATTTTTGATGAAGCGCGTTGTGAGGCTATTGATGAATCAAATCCCTTTGTAACAGAGCAATTAGTACTGTGTTCGCAATCTTTCTTTTCAGATTATCCTCAACGACAACAGCAAGCATTAGAAGCAGGTTGGGATATTGTCGTTGTTGATGAAGCACATCACTTAGAGTGGAGTGAGCAAAGCCCAAGTGCTGATTATTTATTTGTGGAGCAGCTAGCTTTAACTACACCAGGACTTATTTTATTAACTGCTACACCTGAACAGTTAGGGAAAGAAAGTCATTTTGCACGTTTAAGGTTATTAGATCCTGATCGGTTTTATCAATTTGATAAATTTTTAGCAGAAGAAGCGTGTTTTGAGCCTGTTGCAGAAGCTGCGCGGCTATTAATTTCTGGAGAAATAATTTCAGATGTTCAGCAGCAAAGTTTAACTGAGTTACTTAAGCAAGATAATGTGAGTGCATTGCTTGAGAAGGTTAATGTTGATGAAACTTCTGAGAAAGCACGAGAAGAGTTGATTGAGTT
>Ga0209395_1008765_pt1 | contig 10225 bp, 7 predicted proteins | sample GOMGulsemesocosm_3_FD_184635 | JGI IMG/M metagenome (GOLD analysis project Ga0209395, IMG submission 184635) | Methane-oxidizing microbial communities from mesocosms in the Gulf of Mexico - GOM9D Gulf of Mexico (SPAdes) (version 2) | ecosystem: Environmental > Aquatic > Marine > Cold seeps... | reverse complement strand
AAACACCGCGATATAAAAAATTACTTTTATCAGCGGTTGATCCAAGCGCGTCATCATATAATCTGCCGGTACCGAGGCTTCCAAAACCTCGGGATAGGTGTGAGCGATGCAGATGGCAAACCCGTGTTGACCTACACCGACAAAAACGGTGACGAACAACACCTGCAAGCCGACAAAATACTGGTCACGGTAGGACGCCGCCCCAACACCCAGGGCTGGGGTCTGGAGAATATGTGTGTGGATATGAACGGCCCCTTTATTAAAGTGAACGATCAAAACCGCACCGCCATGAAAAATGTGTGGGCCATCGGCGACCTCGTCGGCGAACCCATGCTGGCCCACAAAGCCTCGGCACAAGGTGAAATGGTGGCGGAAATTATCGCCGGTCATCGACGCTCCTTTGACCCGGTTGTTATTCCAGCTGTCTGTTTTACAGAACCGGAAATTGTCGGTGTGGGCCTAACTCCGGACGAGGCCAAGGCTCAAGGCATAGACGTGATTGTCGGCAAGTTCCCTTTCGCCGCAATCGGCAAGGCACTGACGATGGAAGCCGGCGGCGACGGTGGTTTTGTGCGAGTAACGGCCCGCAAGGATAACCAGGTTATTCTCGGCATTCACGCCGTGGGCGCCCACGCCGCCGAACTCAGCGGTGAATTTGCACTGGCACTGGAAATGGGAGCCTGTCTGGAAGACCTTGCCCACACAATACACGTACACCCCACGTTGAGTGAGGCCACCATGGAAGCGTCCCTGGCCGCACTGGGTAAAGCCATTCATATCAGTAATTAGTCCCTTAAGCACGGTTGGATTACTGAATGAATATCTGAATCATGCCCATTGGTATGACTCAGATTGATATACCTGCTATCTATGAGCAGATTGGCGAGCACCTCGTACTGCGAAGAGGTGTTCGCCCTTTTTGAAGATTAAACATTAAATTTTAATAAGTGAGGTTCCAGTGAAGTTATCCGCCTTTGGTGAAAAATTTGCCGGCGAGTCAGGCATTGTTGAATTAATGGACGACCTGGGTTCTGCGCTTAACGAGAACCCTGATATGATTTTTATGGGCGGCGGCAACCCCGGCCGCCTGCCAGAGGTGGAAGCCATCTTCCAGCAGCGCCTTGAAGATGTGATGGCCGACCCGCAACAGCGCCATAGCCTGTTTGGTATTTACCAGTCGCCACAGGGCGATAAAGAATTCCGCGAGCAGATTGCCGCCTTTTTGAAAAAGCAGTTCGGCTGGAAGCTGAGCGCTAACAATATCGCCGTGTCTAACGGCAGCCAGTCTGCCTTCTTTGTACTCTACAATATGTTCGCCGGCACCATGCCCGACGGCAGTCATCGCTCTATTCACTTACCGCTAGCGCCAGAATATATTGGCTACGGCGGTATCGGTTTGAGCGATAATTTTTTTACCGCCACCCGCCCCAGTATTGAAATGCTGGATGAGCACCTGTTTAAATACCACGTGGACTTTTCCAAACTGCAGCTCAATGAACACACTGCAGCTATGTGTGTTTCTCGCCCCACCAACCCCACAGGCAACGTACTGACCGACGATGAAATTGCGCATCTCGATCAAATGGCACAGGCCCAGGATATTCCCTTGATTATCGACGGTGCCTACGGCCTGCCCTTCCCCGGCATCTTGTTTACCGATGCCAAACCGCACTGGAATGAAAATACCATCCTCGCGTTAAGCCTTTCTAAACTGGGGCTACCTGGAGCCCGCACCGGTATTATTGTGGCCAAGGAAGAGGTGATTCGTGCTTACACCAATGCCAACACTGTGGTCAGCCTGGCGTGCGGCAATTTGGGTCCGGCGCTGGCCAAAGAGCTGTTTAAAACCGGTGAGATCCTGTCGCTGACCCGCGACTATGTCACCCCCTTTTATCGCGAACGCTCGCAACAAACGGTGCAGTGGTTCCGGGAAAGCCTCGGAGACCTGCCCTACCGTATCCACAAACCAGAAGGCGCGATCTTCCTATGGCTGTGGTTTGAAGGGCTGCCCATTCGCTCACAGGAACTCTACGAGCGACTCAAGCAGCGCGGTGTATTAATTGTTCCGGGCCACAATTTCTTTGTCGGAATGGATGACGACTGGTCGCACAAGCACGAATGTATTCGTGTGTCCTATGCCCAGGACGCCGAGACAGTTAAGCGCGGTGTGCAGATTATCGCGGAAGAAGTGGCCAAGGCTTACGACGGGCAATGACAAGCAGCTTAAACATTTGCGGGCCATTTCTCCCGCCTCCTGGGAGCATATCCTGCTGACTGGGTTTTATGAGGTGGTTAAAAACCCACTAGCCCTACAGGCCATGGGTGACGGGGCTACAGCGATCTCTGTCACATTTCGGGTGAATCCCGGATTTAGGCCAAGTGGGGTTCACAGGGGCTCTGGGGAAGTGATCTCTGTTTCGGGGCTTGCAAGCGAAATGTACCTGTCAGCAGTCAAGTGGTCTCTTGACCGGGCTAATAACAGCTGCTATAAACAGGTCTTTAAGCTATATACTGGTGAAAGACATGCAGGCCAAATTCTCTGAAGATGTTGTCCCTCTCTCAGACTTGAAAGTAAACCCTGGAAAGGTGGTTAAGCACACTAAAGATACCCATCGGCCAGTGTTGCTAACTAGCCGCGGTAGAGGTGTCGCTGTTGTTCAAGGTCTAGAGGAGTATGAAAAGAACGCAGAAGAGTTGGCCTTCGTCAAAGCCGTTGCCCAGGGGTTGATGGATGCAAAAGAGGGAAAAAGTATCGATCTTAAAGAAGCAAAGAAAAGACTTGGTATTTAAGGCGTGAAGATATTAATTTCGAATTCTGCCTTTAGTGACCTTGAAAGCATCAAAGAATACTATTTAGAGCAAGGCGTCCCTCATCCTGGGCAAGAATATATTTCAGCTATCATCGAGCATATACAAACGCTAGTCGATCATCCCCGTATAGGGAGAACAGTCCCAGAGTTTGATGATGAAACGATTAGAGAAATAATCCATCCCCCCTATAGAATTGTATATTTACTTGAAGAGCATGTGATTCAAATAATACGAGTATGGAGAAGTGAGAGACTCCTTAAGTTGCCGGAGAACGAAACATAAGGGTTGCGTCGCATCTACAGCCCTGATTGGCGTACAATTGGTGGAAACAAGGTGACTTAAGATATGTCATCTTCAATGCAGAATCTGTAAACATTATTGATGCCACAGCAATTATTATGCTTCAGCAGGTTACAGAAAATTTAAAAAATCAGGGTATTAAAGCCCGGTACTAGATCCGGCGCCAGTCACGACCACAACCTTGTTGTCATACCGCCACTTAAAGCTCATCTATCACCCTTATCCAATATAAAACTGAGCATAGCCTGCTGAGAATCACAGTTTCACTTTGCCGATAACTGACTTAAAAATGAATATTGGATCTGATCGAGATACTTGTCTGAAACGATTATAAGAAATGAGTGAATATAGGTCCTTTAGAGATAACTCCCCGTTAAATCAAGAGTGAATCATGTCAAGATCCGCTGACTGTCGTCAGCTTATGACTGGTTCAGAACTGAGTGAAAATATGAGAGTGGTATTTTGAGAATACGTAAACTTTGGCAATCGTAGATTAGATGCAGAGATATTCAGGCACAGCTTAAATTACAGCGCAGGAGCCGCTATAAATACCCACGTAAGGTATTTTAACATTACAAACGTGTCCACCGTCCTAGTAACGGTGAGGCTGCCCAAACATGAAATACCCTACGCAAGAGCAGCACAATGTTCGCTATGGCGTCATCAGCTCTTTAGGCGGCACTGATTCGTCTGCAAGCTGATCCGGGTTTATATCTATATCTTCTGAAATAATACGTTTACTGACCATAAATTCCTGAGGTCTATTGACGCAGTCAGCCGATATTAATTTCCCACCTTTCAGGTAAAAGGCCGCGAAACTACGTCCACTGTCTTTATCACCCCGAATGACAACCTGGTCGTACCCCTGACTCAAGCCAGCTATTTGTAACTTAAGGTCATATTGATCCGACCAGAACCAGGGCAGAGTTCTATAGGGTTTCTTTTTCCCACAAATACTCGCGGCTGCGGTTTTGGATTGCTCTGTCGCGTTGGGAACTGACTCTAAGCGTAAACGAATATTATAGAGCGCATTGGGATGGTTACTGCAATCTCCAGAAGCGACTATGTCCGGGTCGTTGGTGCGCGCATATTCATCCACTACAATGCCGTTGTCGACTTCTAAGCCAGCAGCCTGGGCCAGTTCAACATTGGGGACGATACCCACACCAATCACCACCAAGTCAGCGTCAAAGTGAGTGCCATCGGCACAAACAACGCGCTCTACGCTATTGTCGACCCCTTCAAAACCCGCTACGGCTATACCGGTTTTTATATTAACGCCCTCTTCTTTGTGTACTCTGGTATAAAAATCCGATAATTCCGGGGCTGTTACTCTGGCTAAAATGCGTGGAGCCATCTCAAGCACCGTAACGTCCATGCCCAGTTTTTTTAACACTGAGGCTGTTTCTAAGCCTATGTAGCCACCACCCACAATGACGGCTTTTTTACCGGCTGAGGTGTCTGACTTGATCCTTTCAACGTCGCTGACATTGCGAAGATAGTGAATACCATTGAGGTCAGTGCCTGGCAGGGAAACGGTGCGGACACGGGATCCGGTACAGAGCGCGAGCTTGCCATAATTTAAGACTTCACCATTATCCAGGGTCAGGGTTTTGTGGGAACGATTGATGGTCTCCACTCTTACAGCCAGTTTGAACTCGATATTATTTTTCTCATAGATCGCCGCAGAGCGTATCAACAGCCCCTTGATGTCTTTCTCTCCTGACAAAAAAGCCTTGGACAGGGGCGGGCGATGGTAGGGAACATAGGGCTCATCGCCGATCACAATAATGGGGCCTTCCCAGCCTTCCTGACGAAGTGATGGAGCGAGTTGGGCCGCGGCGTGGCTGGCGCCAATAATGATGCAGGTTTCAGACATGGGTAAACCTCGTTACGAAATCCAGTGAATCAGGGTTATGTCTTCATGATACAAGGTCGAAAAGCATTGAGAAATATCATTTAAGGCCATACAATTAGCTCTTTAGGCCAGCCGTAACTATCATTTAAGTCCACTATAAAGAGGAGTGACCTGTGAGGCATAATCGTCTGCCGCTAGGCGAGAAAACAACGGAACAACGCCTTCAGATTTTGGGTCTGGTGTTGCGCGAGGAATTTATTTTTGTCGACCGCGAAGCATTAGGCCACTGCTGTGGCTTCAACCGGCCCTGGTGGCAGCCTGAAATGTCGTTTGTACACGATGACTATTGCCGCTTACTGCGCCAACTTCAGACCAATGATGTGCCCAACATTGCTTTGCGGGTTGCCAATAGAAGACGGATTGATGATTTAGGTGTTTTGGGCTATGCCTTGCTTTCGTGTCCAACATTGGAACAGAGCCTGCTGCTGGCCTGTCAATACGCTGAAGATGCGCTTCCATACATTCGCTTATCAGTGTCGAGCCACTTTGATCAATTGCTGATTGAGTGCGAAGTTGCACCACAAGCTGCCGATTACCTACAGGTGATTTTAGAGGAGTGGTTAATTTCACTGTGGCGCTATCTTCAAGCGCTGTTACCAGATGGCGTGGCCGCCTGCGCCAGTTACGCTGGCTTGAGTTATCCGGAGCCTGGCTATCACTGGCAGTATCAGCAGTTACTAGGGTGTAAGGTCGAGTTCGAGCAGGACAGGAATTATTTGGCAATTCCTAAACAGTGGCAATACATCTCGCTCAATAACCGCGGCAGTCAAGCAAATAATTTGTATCAAACTCAAGTCAATCGCCTGTTACGCGATCAAAATAGCAACAGCAGTATTGTCAACCGTGTCCAGCGCCTGCTGTTAGAGAAGCCCATTGATTGCGGCTATCACTTAGAAAAAACCGCACCTTTATTATCGTTATCACCGCGCACCCTGAGGCGCCGGCTAACCGAGTCAGGGACCTGTTTTCGACAGTTGTGCCTAGATGTAAGAATGAACCTGGCCCGTGATTATCTACTCAACACGCAATTGACAGCGCAAGAGGTCGCCTTCCAGATAGGCTACGCACAGTCGAATAATTTTTACCGTGCCTTTAAACGCTATTATGGTGAGCCGCCAGAGATATACCGCAGGACCCAAACGGGCCAGATCTAAACCTCTAGCGACAAGCTGATGCACTGAGAAATAGTGGGGTTTTGACAGGAGGTCGCAGATTAACATGATGCCTTAGCTTGGTTCATGAACCTGTATCGTATTTACCGGACAGAACCCAGCGGTCTAACAAAATATATTGAACATTACTTTAGTATCTTGCCACTGAATTCTCTTTCCTCAGATAAAAATCTCTCGGCATCAAATACAGTACTGCCTTGATTTTTCACAATGTCCAGCAATACCTCATGTGGGACATTACCCTCCCCCCAATAATCCTCCATGATTTTCATATATTCCCCATTGGATATAATACTGTTAAGCCCTTGCGTAAACGCCTGAGCCAGCGATCTCTGGCGAGCAGTTGACTTCAAAAATGACAGTCCAACAGCCGCAGGCTCCCGGGTTATGTATTTGATGGGTAAGCCGTCGGGTATGTATTACCTGAGAAAAGTCTGGCAAGACCCTAGTTTTCTAGACAATCGATAGCTTCCGAATGGGCCGTTCCGGTTATCGTAGACACTTTCGGTCAACTCAACGAGCATAGGATGATAGACAATATGAGTGGACAACGATATACACCAGAGTTTAAAGACGAAGCCGTCAATCAAGTAGTTGATCGCGGATATAGCGTTGCCGAAGTGGCTGAACGACTCGGCGTGGCACCCCACAGTCTATATTAGTGATAACGCTGTAAAACTCGAGAATTTAACACTCCAAGCCACCGAATTATTGGAGACAGAACGTGAGATTAAGAAACCAAAATACCGAATTAACGCGCAATGAGTTAGCGGCTATGTTTTTCAAAATTTTTCCGTGGTTATATTTGTAATTCTAATTTTTCTACCATTGTAATTCGCTAATCCCCTATACTTTTCTTTGCTCGAAACAGAAACTGAAAAATCCGCCAATATCCTGATCGCTCCTTCGTCAAATGCTCTATGTATATCTGACCTAAGTGGAATACCATTTTCCGGGGAATTATTTGAGAAATTTCCAAACTCATCTTTTCCTGAGTCAATGTGAGCGGCTTCTACTGCATGTTTATCGCCTGAAATGACACATTCTTCCCCGTGCAAACTCAGAACACCCTTACGAAATTTTTTTTGATCTAGCCTTGCTTTCACAATGGCATTTTCCCGCCTTCCCAACTCTATAATATCCATTCTAGTAATCTCGTTAATCATTGAACACTTCTCAAGCAAAACAAATGGCTTCCGTTCTTTTCCTCTCAAGTTAATAACTGGGCTATTGAAGCTAACGAATCCTGCATACCTATATTTTGTGAGCCTTCCTGGGTTGTTTGAAGTGCATCTTTGAGATTTTATTAGATATGGAATAGGTTCGGCTTGCTCAAAAAGTTTATTTATTAAGGCACCATTCAACTTTTCCTCTTTCCTGGACAAAAAGAGTACTCTTTCATCAACATTTTGAAAAAGCATAGACAATTTAATCGCCTCAATAAATCCATTGGCCTCCTCCTGTGAAAACTCATAATCTCGACACTCTATAGATAAATCGCCATTAAAAATACGGTCGCTTTGATATTCACGATTGTTGAAAATCGTATAAAACGATGTTTGATCTAAAGATCTCTTCATTTTTTTAAGTTGATAGTTGTTTCGAACAGATCTAGATGTGAAGAAACTCCCCCATTCATCGATAGATTTTTCTGTGCCAATCAAGATTTCAGTTCCTGAAAAAAAGTCAGCCATACTGTCCTCCCTATATTCTGAACAAACCGTCCATTTCTCGACATCTACTTCCTGAAAGTACTAACTAAAGGTCTTCGGAATCCTGGCCACAGCGATAGAGAGCATACGACTACAGATCGATAGTTTTTAATAAAAGACTCAAGGCATCAGTAGAAGTAAGGTGTAATATCACAATCGGATAGCTTAGGATTCCTATACCGTTTCATGGATGGTAGGCCAATGCAGACGTCAGCCGCCCCATTAAGGTACAGAGACAGTCAATATTTCAGCAACCTTACAATATGCTTATGTAACTTCCACCGGTACAACCAAGCCGCAAGTTTATCGCGTCACTTGATCAAGTGCTTTTTGGGGCATTGAACAACCGGCCCTTAGATCACTGCCTTGCTGAACTATTGATAGTGAAGACAAGCTATCTCTCACCAAAAAGACGCTCTCGAGATTCGGATGTACACAATCACCTAATACTAAGTAATTCTTAGTATCCAGTCAAGCGCAAAACTAAGAAAATCTTAGCTCCCGCATTACCTTCAGAGGAGATCTACAGCCATCGATACGTTTACTAAGCGACTAAGGGAAGCAAGACAGAAAATGAACCTGTCACAAAAGCAGCTGGGCATTAACGCTGGCCTGGACCCCTCCGTCGCTAGCCCACGAATGAATCAGTATGAGACTGGCAAACATCACCCTGATCATCAATTTGCAGTTAAAATTTGTGAAGTTCTCGATGTACCAGTCGCATACCTATACTGCGAGGACGATGACCTCGCCGATATAATAGCTACTTTCCCCAAATTACCCGACCAAGGAAAGAAGAAAATTCTTTCCTTGGTCGAAACCCACTTAAAAGCATCACCGCTCCCATAACCCTTTCCCGCGATTACTTACTCCAAATCATCGCCGCCCCTCTCTGAGGGGTTTTTATTGCTCGCAAAAAAGGCTACACCGAGACATAGTCCGTAAGGGGTCTAGAGGGTTTATTTGGGGGCTGGGTAACTGAGCTCATCTAGAATAACATCGGCCCTCAGGCTGGGGGTCAGGAATTCCTCAGGCTCATTGAGCCATTCCTCTAAATCCATTTGAACAATCGCCCGGGTGACATCCAGATCATGCGTTTCATACGGTTCAACCTTCCTTATTTTTGACACGTAGTTGTTGTAGTACCGCACGTCAATTTGATCATCGGTTCGGCTGAATAGCATCCTTATCAGCTCCATCAGAGCCATCATCATTTTGTGCTGATCTTTGTTGCCAGCGAGGTTGAATGCGAGAGTCGCGATAAAACTGTCGTCATAGTCGCTTTTGAAAGTTATGTACCGCCGCGGCTCATTTACCAGTATTCTCTCGTACTGCTCTTCATTGATCACAAAACTGACTTCGATCGCTTTATTGAGGTTGATCAAGCCCAAGAATGCATTGTCCCTGGCGGGACTGTAATGGACGCCCATCTTCTTTTGAAGTGCAGGGAAGGTAGTGAGGGTCTTCTTCACTTTCGAGCCTGGGATCCATGGCCCGCCGTCGGCTGAATACGAAATACCTCTGACAGTCCCATCTTTGGCTTGACTTGCTTTGACTTCAATACCCTTCTTATTTAATGCTAGGACGAGATTCATCATCGTGCATGGTAGCTTACCGCCGCCTTCGCTTCTGAGTTGCTCGAACCGCGCCCGGATAACGGTTGCAGCATCCGCTTGTTTCGCCCCCTCTCTTCCGCCATGTCCTTTCATCTCGCTTTTTGTGTAATGGTGGCCAAAACTGTCCTCGGGGTTCTCTAATTCACGCAGGCCGAATTTTTTTCGTATTTGCGCATGACATCGAACCCCAGCAGGCCGCTGTCTTGAGTGCTCACAAGCGGCCCTCGGATCGGTGTTCGGTGGTCGCGCTGACCTGGATTTGGTGGATTGCCCTGCAATTCGATTGTGTCTTTCACTAAACAGCTCACGATGTGAATATGGTCATGATCACAATCTGAATGCCGCACCACTATCCATTTCGTTGTGTCATCGTAGCCCTGCACGTTCATATACTCTCGAGCCATCTCCAGCAATTCAGCATGGCTTAGCTCGCGGTCTTCGGGGTCAAAATTGATCATGTAGTGGCCGCACAATTTTTTGCCCCGTCCTTGGTGGATAAGGCCCTGCTCTTCGAACTCACCGATAAGATCGTCAAGATCAATACTTTGAACCATCCCGGTATCGGGAGTGCGGACGATCGGATCTGGGCAAAGGGTATTCCCCCCTATGAATTCAACAAGATTGATTTTGTGCTCATGGCCCCCCTTATTCCTAAATACGTAATTGAGAGTGCCTGCGAATGATGCGCGTCGCGGT
>Ga0209395_1008759_pt1 | contig 10228 bp, 9 predicted proteins | sample GOMGulsemesocosm_3_FD_184635 | JGI IMG/M metagenome (GOLD analysis project Ga0209395, IMG submission 184635) | Methane-oxidizing microbial communities from mesocosms in the Gulf of Mexico - GOM9D Gulf of Mexico (SPAdes) (version 2) | ecosystem: Environmental > Aquatic > Marine > Cold seeps... | reverse complement strand
GAGTCATTAAAATATTTCACATTATTAAGTGAAGAGACTAACTGACATCTATGATCTAAACCTGAAAATTCATTAAAGGTCTGCTTGAAAGTTTCGGCCTCTAAGCTCCAAGGTGATAACAAAGCCATAACAGCTAATGCATTAAGTTGATTATGTTTACCTTCAACTTTTAAGTTTTGTGTTTCAAATAATACCTTACCTAAAGCACTAAAATAATTTTGACCATTTTGATTTACTAAACAAAAGTCAGCATTGCCTTCTGAAAAACTTAATTTATTATTTACTTGAGTCGGATAAGTTTCCTTATCGTCTAAACTGTAAATTGCATTTTCGCAATTTTCATAAATTTTATGTTTCGTTTGAGTGTAGTGCGCCATGCCATCATATCTGTCTAAATGGTCTTCTGAAATATTAAGCACAGTGGCGCTAACAGTCTTTAGACTTGATGTGGTCTCTAATTGAAAACTCGATAACTCTAAAACAAATACATCTCTATTTTGCGTTAGCAAGTCTAAAATAGGCGTGCCTATATTTCCGCCTAGACCCACTTTAAAACCGGCTTTTTCTAATACTTTTGTAGTTAAAGTTACAACACTTGATTTACCATTAGAGCCTGTTACAGCAATAACAGGTTTAGTATTTATACGTGAAAACAACTCAATATCACCTATAACTTCAACACTAGATTTTATTGCTAATGCAACATCAGTTTGCGCTAATGCAATACCAGGGCTGATAATGATTAAATCGGCTTGTGACAAATTAGCTTTTGATAAATCCCCAAGTTTAACTTCAAGCTCAGGAGCATTTTCTTGTAACCAATCTAAACCAGGGGCATTTAAACGACTATCAACCACCATAGGATTGATATTATTTTGCAGTAAAAAACGCACAGTGCTCAGTCCAGAAATTCCCAGACCAAGCACAATAATATTTAACTCTTTTAACTGCTTTAAATATGTCATTTATCTCAGCTTCAATGTTGCTAAACCGGCTAAAACCAGCACCACAGAAATAATCCAAAAACGTACAATTACTCTTGGCTCTGGCCAACCTTTTAATTCATAATGATGATGTATTGGCGCCATTCTAAAAATCCTTTGCCCTCTTAATTTATAAGAGCCGACTTGTAAAATAACAGACAAGGCTTCCATTACAAATACACCGCCCATAATGACCAATACCAATTCTTGGCGTACTAAAATTGCGATTATGCCCAAGGCTCCACCTAAAGCTAAAGAACCAACATCGCCCATAAATATCTGAGCCGGATAAGTATTAAACCAAAGAAAACCAAGTCCAGCACCCACTATGGCTGTACATACTATGACAAGTTCACTTGTTAGCGGTATATGAGGAATATTAAGGTAATTAGCAAAATTGACATGACCTGTCACATAAGCAATGAAAGCAAAAGCAGCTGCAACTAAAATAGTAGGCACAATTGCCAAACCATCTAATCCATCAGTTAAGTTAACCGCATTAGAGGTGCCCACAATTACAAAGTAACTCATAACAATAAAGAAGATACCTAACTGCGGCATCACTTCTTTAAAAAATGGTATTAACAGCGCAGTTTCTGCATCTAATTGTTGAGTGAAAAACAAGAAACACGCAGTCACTAAAGCAATCACTGATTGCCAAAAATACTTCCAGCGGGCAATCAGACCATTACTATCTTTTCGGATCACTTTTCTGTAGTCATCAACAAAACCAACTGCACCTAGTGAACCAATAACAAATAAGGTCACCCAAACATACTTGTTACTTAAATCAGTCCACAATAACGTACTGGTAAAAATAGACGCTAATATTAATAAACCGCCCATAGTTGGCGTGCCAGACTTAGATAAATGCGACTCTGGCCCATCATCACGTACAGTTTGTCCAATTTGCATACGTTGTAATGCTTTAATTAATTTTGGACCAAAATATAATGAGATAAATAAAGCGGTAAAAATACCTAAAATAGCTCTAAATGTTAGGTAAGAGAAAACATTAAAACCAGAATAATATTGTGTTAAATATTCAGCTAACCACATTAACATGATAAATCTCCTGATGTTTCACTGAGAAGATCGCATGCTTTTTTATTTTTTATTATATCTTGCACTAATAATTCCATAGCCGCACTGCGCGACCCCTTAATTAATATTGTTATTTTTTCTGATTTATTGTGTTGCGAAAAATCAGTTAAAAGCTGATTTAAAAGTGCAGTTCTATCCATAAAATGCAGTGTGTTTTTGTTTGATGTCTTAGTTGTATAAAACCCTTCATTGGCTCCCAGACTTAATGAACCTAAAGTATAAAGTTGCTTTATGCCTTCTGATTTAGCATATGCCCCCACTTCTTGATGGTAACTTAAAGCGTTTTCACCTAACTCACCCATATCACCTAAAGCTAAAATAGTGTGACCCTGAATTTTCTTAAGCAAATCAATCCCTGCTTTAACGGACTGCACATTCGCATTGTAACTATCATCGATAATGGTGATATCTTTATTAAGCTCGATTAAGTTAACACGCCCTTTAACTTGCTCTATTTTTGATAAACCTTGAGAGATTTGTTTTAAAGGAATACCTAACGCTAAAGTAAGAGACGCTGAGGTTAACGCATTTTTTATATTATGCTCACCTGGAAGTTGCAGCTGCACAAAAGCTGATTCACTTTCAATGCATAAGTTAAATTTAGCACGACCTAGTTGGTCAAAACTGACATTTTCAGCCCAAACATCTTTTTTAACTTTGCTCGAAAACTGCATTATGTTTTTGGATGTTAGACTCTTAAACCAAAAGTCATGATAATTGCTATCATAATTTAAGACTGCAGTACCCGAGTCACTTAAACCATTAAAAATCTCACCTTTCGCTTTAGCGACACCATCAATACTGCCAAAACCTTCTAAGTGAGCCTCTGCCACATTACAAATGGTAGCAACATCAGGTTTAACTAAATTACTGGTATAGTCTATCTCACCTAAATGATTAGCACCTAACTCAATAACAGCATATTCATCATCTTGCTCTAAACGTAACAAGGTAAGCGGTACACCAATATCATTATTGAAATTACCATTTGTAGCCAATACCTTAGCGTTTAAACCTAAAATCGCAGCGGTCATTTCTTTAACTGTGGTTTTACCTACACTGCCGGTTATTGCAATTGTTTTTGGTGCAACACTTGCTTTTACGGCACTACCAAGCAAACCCAAAGCGATTCGGGTATCTTCTACAATAAATTGCACGACCCCCTGCGTATCAGTCTCACTCAATACATCTTTTTCAACAATAACCGCAGTTGCGCCTTGGTTTATCGCTTTTTTAACAAACTTATGACCATCAAAGTTTGCACCTTTAAGCGCTAAAAACACTTCATTTTCACTAATTGTGCGTGTATCAGTATTTATATTACTTACTGATTTATTATTCTCATTGATGTCTTTGAGGTTTTCAGTCACCCCTAAAACTTTTGCTATCCACTTAAAATCCATTGGGATCATCAGCAACCACCTCTTAATAGCTGTTCAACCCAAGCTCTATCGCAAAAGTTTATTATTTTATCGCCTATGATTTGGTAGTCTTCATGGCCTTTGCCTGCTACCAAAACAACTTCATTTTTTGATGCTTGTGAAACAGCTAAGGTAATTGCTTTCCCTCTATCAGCTTCAACTTGCACATTGTTCTTACTTGAAAAACCCAGTAATACATCGTCAATAATATCATCTGGGTTTTCTGTTCTAGGGTTATCACTGGTAACCACAATTTTATTGGCGTATTTTTCTGCCGCTTGCGCCATTAAAGCGCGTTTACCTTTATCTCTATCACCACCACAGCCAAATACACAAGTTACGCCACCTGGCACATGATGCTGTAGCGCTTGTAATGCTAATTCTAACGCCTCAGACGTATGCGCATAATCCACTATGCAAGTTGGTTTATTTAAACCTGAAAAAGGCTGCATTCTACCAGCAACTGGCATTAAATTATTAGCCGCTTCAAATATGTGCTTTATTGGGTAACCTAAACCTAATGCAACAGAAAACGCAGCAGCTAAGTTATAAAGATTAAACTCACCAAATAAAGGACAAGAGACTTCATTTTCAACATTTGGTTCATCCCAGCTAGTAATAAACTTAGCTTTAATACCATTTGCCGTGCATTGAACATCACCGAATAAAACATATTGATGTTCTGATAAAGGTTTTTCGCCTTTGCCAAACAATACTGTATTTTTAAATTTATGAGTTTCAAGCCAATTTTTTGTTACCGAATCATCTAAATTAAATACATTTACATTTGCTTGATACTCGGTAAAAAGTTTTAATTTAGCTTTAGCATAACTTGCCATATCACCATGATAATCAAGATGATCTCGAGATAAATTACTAAAAACAGATGCGCTAAACTTGCACTCATCAACTCGACCTTGATTTAAACCATGAGATGATACTTCCATCGCAACTAAATCTGTATGCTCTTGCTTTAAACTTGATAGCATTCTCTGTAAATCAACAGATGAAGGCGTTGTATTATTAAGAGGCTTTAAATTTTCAAAACCTCCCCAACCTAAAGTCCCTATAACAGCAGTCTTTTTTTCACATGTTGCAATCAAATTAGCAATCATACTGCTGATCGTTGATTTACCATTAGTGCCCGTGATACCAACAAGCTGCAGGTTTTGGCTAGGATTTTCATAAAAATACGCACTTAACTTAGCTAACTTATTATTTAATTTATCAATTCTTATTATTTTAGATGGCTCAATGCCACTATCAATTTGACACTCACTATCAGCCAGTACTAATACCGCACCTTTATTTAATGCTGAGGGTATAAATTTACCACCATCTAACTCATGACCTTTGATTGCAATAAAAGCATCGCCTACTTGTATTTCTCTACTATCTAAAACCAGGTTATTAATCTTTATTGAAGGTGAATTTACACCAATTTGAGCCAAACAGTTTTTTATATCAACCACGGTTAGCACCTGCTTTAGTTGCTGCAACTGTATTTAAGTCAGGTGCTACATTTAAAATACGCAAAGCGCCCGACATAATTTCGGTAAATGCAGGACCCGTTGTTGTTGCACCATAATATTCATCACCGCCAGGCTCATTAACCATAACAACCACTGATAATCTAGGATCAGATACTGGACCCACACCGGCAAAATAATTCACATACTCATCACCGTAACCACCGGCAACTGCTTTTTTAGAAGTACCAGTTTTTGCAGCAACACGATAACCATCTAATTTAACATTAGGTGCCGTACCGCCTCTTTCAAAAACACTCTCCATCATTTCCAGTACCGAATTAACATTCTTTTTCTCAAAAATTCGGTCGCCAAGCATAGGTTCATCTTGCTTTAAGATTGTTAAAGGACGAGAAATGCCACCGGAACCTAAAGTAGCGTAAAAACGAGATAATTGAGCAGTACTAATGGCAAGCGCATAACCAAAAGATAAAGTGGCAATTTCAAAGTCAGACCAACGACGTCTAGGAGAAAATAGACCACTACTTTCACCTATCATAGTTGTGCCTGTATCTTCACCAAAACCAACCTTTTCATATAGACCTACGATATAATCTTTAGGTAATTCTTTTGTTACTTTAGCTACGCCCATATTGCTAGACTTTTGAATGATTTGCCTTAAAGTCATCTTGCCATAATTGCGAGAATCTTTAACCACACTACCACCCACTCTCATATATCCTGGGTAAGTATTTATAATGCTGTCACCTTTGATTGTGCCATATTCAAGACCAGCCAAAATTGCCAAAGGTTTCACTGTAGAACCAGGCTCAAATAAATCGGTTATAGCACGGTTTCTTCGTTTATGAGGTAACGCATTTGATAGGTTATTTGGGTTATATGACGGGCTATTAACCATAGCTAATATTTCACCGGTTTTTACATCTACAACCATAGCTGAACCAGAAGTCGCTTTAAAAGATAAAACAGCTGATTTTAATGCTTTATATGCGATAGCTTGAATACGCTGATCTATGCTTAAATGAATAGATTCAGGCTCTACGCGCTCTCTTTCATCTAAGATCTCTATTTCTCGGCCTTGGGCATCTTTGCGGTAGGTTCTTCTGCCATCAGTACCAGTCAAAGCTTTGTCATAAAGCTTTTCCATGCCTTCAATGCCTTCGCCATCTATATTTGTAAAACCAAGTACGTGAGCGGTTACTTCACCAGCAGGATAATACCTTTTAGATTCATCAATTAAATGAATACCAGGTAATTGCAATCGTTTAATATATTCAGCAACTGCAGGAGTAATTTGTCGCTGTAAATAGATAAAACGCTTTGTAGGATTTCCGACTAAGCGATAATCTATCGTTTTTTGTTTTACTCTTAAAACATCTGCAAGCTCTTTCCAGCGAATATCTTGTTTATAATGTTCTTTTACACGTTTTGACAGTTCAATTGGGTTTTTAGCTAATAACTTAGTATCTTCACCTTGTTTTCTAGCTTCTCTTAATACTTTTTTGATTAATCCTTTATTTAAATTTTTAGGATCAACATAAACACTGACAACAGGCACACTTACCGCAAGTTCTTTACCCATGCGGTCAAAGATCATACCTCTTTGAACATGCAATTTTTTTACGCGCTTGGTTCTTTTATCACTTTCATTTACCGCCATATCAGGTTCAATAATTTGAATATAAGCCGCGCGAGCAGCTAAACCTACAAAAACGATAGATATGCAAACGCAGACGATAATAAATCGACCGTGATGATAATTAGATTTTATTTTTTTTCTTTGCACATTTCTCATGGCAAGATCACTACCTGTTCATCTTTGCTTTGTGGCCTTTTCATTCCTAATTTAGTTTTTGCAATCTCTTCAATACGCACATGTTGAGCATAAAATTCTTGCTCAACAAGTAAATATCGCCATTGCAGGTCTAAATCATCCCTTTGTTGCAATAATTCATCTTGTGCAATCAACTCTTGCCTTGAGGCATAAGTTACTTGCACAACCAATAGTGCAGAAACAAAAATGAGAAAAAGTAATAAACATACTATTTTCTCTTTAAAAAAACCTTTTAATATTTCAACAAAAAGATTGGGCTGCCTAGCGTTATTTTTTATAACGCTACTTTTTCTATTCATTCCAATCTCTGAGCGACTCTAAGCACTGAACTTCGAGCTCTGTAATTTACCTCTAGCTCTGCTTCACTTGGTTTAATTGCTTTGCCTATCGCTTTTAAAGTTAAATCTAGCTTTAATTGCGCATCGGTTAAAGGCAAACCTCTAGGTACTGGCTTCCCTTTGCTTTGTCGTTTAATAAATTGTTTTACAATACGATCTTCTAAAGAATGGAATGAAATAACCACTAAACGACCACCTGGCTTTAATACATCTAATGACGCATTAAGTGCGGTTTCAATTTCTTCTAATTCACTATTGATATAAATTCTAATCGCCTGGAAAGTACGAGTAGCAGGATGTTTATGCTTGTCTTTAACTGGTACAGCTTCATCAATTAATTTAGCTAATTGTGCAGTACTGGTGATCGGTGTTTCATCTCGCGTTTCTAAAATTTTATGTGCAATACGGCGACCAAACTTCTCTTCACCATATTTTTTTATTACAAAAACAATGTCTTCTAGTTCAGCTTCTGCTAACCACTGCGCTGCGCTACGACCTTTAGTTGGATCCATTCGCATATCCAAAGGGCCATCTTTCATAAAACTAAAGCCACGCTCTGCATCATCTAACTGCGGAGAAGATACACCTATATCTAATAATATGCCGTCTACTTTACCTAAAAGACCTGCATTTTCAGCAACTAACTTAATTTCAGAAAAAGTATTATGTGCAATCGAAAAACGGTTATCATCTTTATATTGCTCAGCAGATGCAATTGCCTGTGGATCTCTATCTATTGCTTGCAACTGGCCATTTTCATCTAAGCGTTTAAGAATTTGACCTGAATGCCCGCCACGACCAAAAGTGCCATCAATATAAATACCATCGGGTTTAATCGCCAGCGCTTCAATTGTTTCTTCAAGTAATACTGATATATGCTCTTGTGTTGCTGTCGATTTTTCCACGTTTTTTTGTATTCCTATTATGCAAATGCAATCATTCATATTAATTTTTAGCTAAAAAGAAAAATCTTTTAAACCATCGGAGAGCTCAAAGTCTCCTGCTTGTTCTTGTTCTATATCTAACTTCATTTGTTCATGCCACGTTTGCTCATCCCATAACTCAAATTTATTAAGTTGCCCCACAAGCATAATTTTTTTACTTAAACCTGCGTGCTCTCTTAAAGGAGATGAGAGTAAAATACGTCCATTTTTATCGATCTGGCAATCCATGGCATTACCAAGTAATACCCTTTGAACACGTCGCTCACTCACATTCATATTAGATAGCTTGAGTAATCGCGCCTCTATCTCTTGCCATTGTGAAAGAGAGTAAAGTAATAAACATCTTTGTTGTAAATCGACAGTACATACCATATGGCCATCGTTATCCGCATGCAGTAAAGCGCGATACTTGGTTGGAATTGCCAAGCGCCCCTTACTATCTAAGCTGACTGAATGTGCCCCACGAAACATAAAATGGACCTTTTTATTATTTTTTAGTCTTAAAAGACCACTTTTACCCACAATTTACCACGAGCAACGATTTTAGGACTTGACAAGCATATTTGTCAAGCAATCTTAGAAGTTAAATCTTAGCGTTAGACCAGAAAAAATAAGGGCTAAAACAAAGCGGTTGAATTTAAGGAGGAAATAATAGAAAGATTAAAAAATGAGGTGCTATACAGGAAAAAAACCCTCTAATGCTGATTTTATATACTTTTAGCTATCAAATTAATTTATATAGAGTATTTTCACCAGGGTAAAATAAACTATACTAATAAACAGAATTTATTACTCACAAAAATAGGTATGTCATGCTTAAACATTCTCTTTCTGGATTAGCGCTTTGTTTGTTCAGTAGCGCAACTTTTGCTAATTGGAATTTAGATAACGAATTATCACGTGTAAACTTTGTTTCTGTGAAAAAAAATACCATTGGTGAGGCACATTATTTCAAAAAATTAAACGCTTCAATCAGTAATTCAGGTCAATTTAAACTTGAGATTAACTTAGCTAGCGTTGAAACTTTAATTCCTATTCGTAACGAAAGAATGCAAAAGTTTTTATTTAATACTGAAATGTTTCCTAAACTAAAGTTAACATCTAATCTATCTAGCCAACTTAAAAACCTTAAAAAAGGTCAAAGTACGATTTTAAAAACACAAGCCGATTTAGCACTTAATGGTATCAACAAGTTAATCTCCCTTGAAGTATTAGCAACACAGCAAGCTAATGGCGATATTGTTGTTGCGTCATTTATGCCTGTGATCATAAACCCAGCCGACTATAATTTAACTTCTGGTATTGATAAATTACAAGGACTTGCAAAATTGCCTGCGATTACGCATTCTGTTCCAGTCTCTTTTGTACTAACACTTAAAAAAGTTAATCTTGAGTACTAAAGTTAATTTATGAACTTAAGTGAATTAAGCAAATTGCTAGAGGCAGGTACGCCTCCTCTAGATTCTTGGGATCCTGATTATTGTGGTGAAATGCCCATTGAGATCAAAAAAGACGGATCTTGGCATTATATGAATAGCCCTATAGACAGAATATCTATGGTTAAATTATTTGCCACTGTCTTAATACAAGAATCTAATGAGTACTTCCTCAAAACGCCTGTTGAAAAAATAAAAATTCAAGTTGAAGATGCACCATTTTTAATAACTGACTGGAATTGGCAAAACAGTGAACAAGGTGACATTTTATGTTGTATTGATAACTTAGGGCGAAAATACTTATTATGTAATAACCACCCTTTGATTTTAAAAAACAATGATTCAACACAGAGCCAAGACATACAATTACCATACTTAGCATTAAGTCATGGCTTAACGGCTAAAATAAGCAGAAATGTATACTATCAATGGGCTGAATTCGCAAAGCACATAGATGATAAATTTTATATCAACTCTGCTAATGAGCTGTTTTTATTTGGGTAAATAAAAATTAAAGGTGTAAAATTCATAAAAAGGCCTCAGCTTACTTATTTAGCCTTTTTTATCTTGACCTATGCGGCTAAAAATGGAATTATACTGCACAAATATTAACCATAATAATTATAATAATGGTTCGGGTCAGTGGAAGATTCAACAATTGCGTTAGATAAGGTTACT
>Ga0209395_1008757_pt1 | contig 10228 bp, 8 predicted proteins | sample GOMGulsemesocosm_3_FD_184635 | JGI IMG/M metagenome (GOLD analysis project Ga0209395, IMG submission 184635) | Methane-oxidizing microbial communities from mesocosms in the Gulf of Mexico - GOM9D Gulf of Mexico (SPAdes) (version 2) | ecosystem: Environmental > Aquatic > Marine > Cold seeps... | reverse complement strand
GCCGTCGGATAATTCCAGTTAGTCGTAAATTGAGAAAGTGTCATAACACGCTCCGCCTATGGCAGTTTAATATGGAAAGATTTTGGACGAGTTAGATAGTCATAACCCAAGGATGAAAGCGTGCAACCTTTGCCTGAATTTTTCACGCCAGTCCAAGCCAAAGCTGGATCAAGGTAATCGCAGCGATTGATAAAGAAAGTGCCTGTTTCTAGACGCTCGCCAATAGCAATGCCAACTTCGATATCCGAGGTGAACACACTGGCAGTTAAGCCAAATTCACTGTCATTCATTAGCGCAATAGCCGCTTCATCATCGCTGACTTTTTGGATGCCGACCACAGGTCCAAAAGACTCTTCTTGCATGATGCGCATTGTATGGTCAACGTCGGTTAAAACTTGCGGGGCGAGATAAGGCGTGTCACTTTTTGCCATAGGGAAGTCACTGGCATCGATATGAGCAATCGCCCCTTGTGCTACCGCGTCTTTTACCTGGCTTCTAACAAACTCAGCTGCGCTGGTTTTTACCACCGGCCCTAAGGTTGTTGCCTCTTCATCAGAGCGACCCAAAACATAGTTTTTTACCAGTGCCACCGCTTTTTCAACAAATTCATCATAGACAGCTTCATGCACGTAAATACGTTCTATTCCACAACACGATTGGCCGGAGTTAAAGAATGCTCCATCAATCGCAGTATCTACAGCTTGGTCAATATCGGCATCGGCACGAATGTATGCGGGATCTTTGCCGCCTAACTCTAAGCCGATACCCTTAAAGGTGCCCGCAGCCGCTTTCTCGACCATTTCGCCGCCACCAACAGAGCCGGTGAAAGCGACGTAGTCCACCTTATCAGAGGCAATGATACTTTCTGTATCTGCGTGGGAAAGATGTAAGTATTGGAATACACCAGCAGGTAAACCTGCTTTTTCAAAAGATTCCACCATACGCTCTGCACACAGTGGCGTTTGTGCTGAATGTTTAAGCACCACGGAATTACCTGCCATGAGTGCAGGCATCACCGCATTTACAGCTGTCATGAATGGGAAGTTCCATGGAGCAACGACAAAAACAACACCCAAAGCTTCACGTTTGATATAGCGGGTAAAACCGGGTTTTTCATCTAGCTGAAGCGATTTCAATGCGTCTGGCGCGGCCCCGATCATGTAACGAGCACGCTCTTCATAACCGCCCACTTCACCTAGGCTGTAACGAATAGGACGTCCCATTTGCCAAGTTAATTCGCTGGCGATAAGTTCTTTATTCGCAACAAAGGCATCCACTGCGGCCGTACAAATATCAGCGCGCTCAGCCACGCTTTTAGTCGACCAAGCTTGCTGAGAAGCTTTTGCTTTAGACAGGCTCTGCGCTATTTTTTCGGCATCAGCGAGAGGGCGCTCAACATAAACCTCACCATTAATAGGTGAGATGGTTTTTAACATCGTGCTCATATTTTCTACCTATTTCTTTGTAAAGCCCTATTTTCGAAAATAATGTGATATCGAATTTTCCTAATACATCTCGGGAGCGGAATAAAACTTAATCTCACTCATTTATCATGGTTTAAATAATTTCAAAATACCTTTCCATTTCCCAATCAGTGATATGGCGGCGGAACTCTCTTTCTTCCCACTCACGTGTTGCCGCAAAATGTTCGACAAAGCTTTCGCCAAATAAGGCCTTTGCCGCAGCTGATTGTTTTAGTCTTTGTGCCGATTCCCACAAGGTGCGAGGTAACGCGAGGTCTGGAGAATGCTTTTGCTCATAAGCATTACCTTTCACCTGCGCCTCAGGTTCTAATTCATGCTCAATACCATAAAGGCCTGCACCTAATGCTGCCGCTAGAGCCAAATAAGGGTTGGCATCCGCTGAACCTAAGCGGTATTCCACCCGTTGAGATTTTGCTGAACCTGGAATCACGCGTAAGGCTGTGGTTCTATTCTCCACCCCCCAGGTTGCATCTGTCGGCGCCCAGAAACCTGGAATTAAACGACTGTAGCTATTCACCGTTGGTGCAAACATAGCGAGCAGCTCTGGCATCAAACGTTGCTGGCCAGCGACAAAATGAAGCTGGATTTTACTCATGTTGTGTTTGTTGTTGGCGTCATAAAAAGCCGAGCTGCCATCAGCGCTATTCTTCAATGACAGATGTATATGGCCACTTTGACCCGGATAATCACCAGACCATTTCGCCATAAAGGTAGCCATCATATTGTTGCGTTGTGCCAACACCTTCATGAAGGTTTTAAAGAGTGCGGCTCTATCGGCCGCCTTAGTTGCATCGCCAACCGCCAATGCCGCTTCAAGTACACCAGGGCCGGTTTCTGTATGCAGGCCTTCAATGGGGAAGTCCATTAGCTCACTCATTCCCATGATTTTGTGATAAAGCTCGCTATGAACGGAGTTGCGAATCACCGAATAGCCAAAAAAATCAGGAGAAATAGGTTTTAAGTTACGAAAGCCTTTTTCACGAATCGAGTCTGGGGTTTCATCAAACATAAAAAATTCATATTCAAGGGCCGCAAATGCATCAAAGCCCATGGCTTTGCCCTTTTCAATTACTTTGCGCAAGGTGCCGCGCGGGCAAACTTTTTCGGCCTCACCGGCAAATTCGGAGATGAAAATTAGCTGCCCGGGTTCGTCGACAATATCGCGGCAGGTACTGGGTAAAATACGTACGGGTGCATCTGGATAGCCGGTGTTCCAACCTGTCACCTTACCGTTATCATAAAGCTGGTCTTTAGAATCCCAACCTAAGACCACATCACAAAATGCAAAACCACCCTCTAATGAAGAGAAGAACTTCTCTTTACTCATGTATTTTCCGCGCATGATGCCATCGATATCAAACAATCCAACTTTCACATGGCTTAGATTACGCTCATTAACAATGCGCTTCGCATCTTCGATTGTCTTCACATCTTTTGCGTTCAACATAATGTTGTGCTCTTGATCGATTGGAATTTATCAACACTTAATAGAATTAAACTAGTTCAATTCAGCTTCTGCATTCGCAATGGCTTCAAACTCTTCTTCTGGTGCCTGTGCGACCAAATGGTGACGGCTATAAAAGAAGAAATAAGCCACCATAATGCCGTAGAAAACCGCAGACCAGATTGCCGCTTCGCGACTTACTAAGAAGGTTGAGATGAAAGCAATTACCGCGAGCACACAGGCAATGCCTGATGTGTAAACGCCCCCTGGGGTTTTATAGGGGCGCAGGAGATCAGGTTCTTTTATACGTAAAATAATGTGTGACAATGTCATCAGCGCATAAGACAAGGTTGCACCGAATACAGCCACGGTAATCATCAGGTCGCCTTCACCTGTTAAGGACAACAGGAAGCCTAAAATACCCGGGATGATAAGGGCTAATGTTGGCACTTTACGTTTACCTGTTAAAGACAAGAAACGTGGTAAATAGCCGGCACGAGAAAGGGCAAACACCTGACGGGAGTAGGCGTAAATAATTGAGAAGAAGCTGGCAATCAGACCCGCAAGGCCGACAATGTTAACTAAGGTTGCCACCATGGAATTTTCGCCATAGACCGCTTGCAGTGCACCCACTAAAGGCGCTGCATGGTCCTTCATTAAATCGGCACTTGAACCACCGGGCGCTAAAACTAATACCAGACCACCAAAGACAAGTAAGATTGCCATGGCAGTAATAATGCCTTTAGGTAAATCTTTCGCTGGGTCAGTGGCTTCTTCTGCGGCTAATGGCACACCTTCAACGGCTAGAAAAAGCCACATAGCAAAAGGGATCGCCGCCCAAATACCGATATAACCTTGAGGTAAAAAGGCACTAGAACCAGTTGCCGCGGTATTCACAGAAATATCCAATAAGTTAGCGACATCGAAATGAGGGATCATGCCAAGCACAAAAACAATAATTGCGAGCGCCGCTATTGAAGTAATCACTAACATGATTTTTAAGGCTTCACCGGCACCTAATAAATGAATGCCAATAAAAATCACATAGAAGGCTGCGTATACGCTGGCCCCATCCCATCCAAATAGCTCGTTACAGTAACCGCCAATAAAAACAGCAATCGCTGCAGGCGCAATGGCATATTCAAGTAAAATAGCGGTGCCGGTTAAAAAACCACCGGTGCGGCCCAGCGCCCGACGAGCATAGCTATAGCCGCCACCGGCAGTTGGTAAGGACGACGAAAGCTCCGCAAGAGATAGCACCATGCAGCTATACATAACGGCCATAATAATAGTCGCGATGAGCATGCCGCCGAAGCCACCTTGCGCCAAACCGAAGTTCCAACCCGCAAAATCCCCGGATATAACATAAGAAACTCCTAAACCCGCGAGTAGAATCCAACCCGCAGCACCTTGCTTGAGTTGCCGTTTTTGAAGGTATTCCTGGGCTACGGAGTCGTAAGCTGGAGCGCTATTACTTTCTGACATCTTGCTATTCCTTTTTTATGGTTATGGTGCTGGCAAGTTAACTGGATTATGGCCATAGCTTGACCACTTAGTCGGTCCTAAGTCATTGATTTCAGTTGTAGAATGTACTCCTTGCTCCCCTAAAAGCGTCACATTTAACTTAACAGTACCCAATATTGTTATCTATGTCATTAAGCGTAAACCAAATGGGAGGCTTGAATTTTTTAACCTTCATGTGGGGCAAATGTGCTCTCAAAGAAAGGGGAGTGGTCGCGACCTGATGATGTATGCTCTAATTCCATTTATTCAATGACGTTTGTTTGGTCGTCGCGCATGCGATCTTGCCAATTACATCAATCAGTGCGCCGAGTTTAACAATGCCAGCTAGCAATACTCAGCGAGCAGGCGGTGTTGGCAGTCTGACTCTTTCGGAAATCAGAGCATGAATCATACAATTGCAATAGAGCAGGCATGGCTTGAGTACAGGAAGAAACTTCTAACATTTATCCTTGCCAAGGTAGACACGCCTGAAGACGCAGAGGATATTTTGAATGATGTGTTTTCGACATTGGTAAAGATAGCTCTCGAGAATAAATATCCCGACAATCTTGCGCCGTGGTTATACCATGTTACCAAGAATAGAATTGTGGATTATTACCGTTCGAAACAGCGCTTTGAACAATTGCCAGAAGATTTAGCCGAGGAGCATGAAAAGGCCGACGCCATTAAATCGATTTCAAAGTGTATGCTACCTATGATTCAGGCATTGCCCGAAAATTACCAACAACCCTTAGTACTTTCAGAAATTGAAGGGCAAAAGTATAAAGAAGTTGCGAATGAATTGAATTTGAGCTTGTCGGCCGTGAAGTCACGAGTTTTGAGAGGTAGAAAATTATTGTACGGCAGTATTCTCGCTTGCTGTGAGATAAGACGCGATAATGCCGGGAAAGTAATCGATTATGAGGTAAAGCTAGGAAGTTCTTGTGGCGATTGTGACGACTGAATTCTTTTTTGCATCCTTTTGACGTTTTCTCCGTTATTGCTAATGACGAATCGTCTTTTCGCGGTTTGCACAGTAATATATATCGAGGAAACACTAATGAAGCGTATGCACATACACATTGCCGTGAATGACTTATTGGAAAGTATTGGCTTTTACTCAACAATTTTTGGTTCAGACCCTACTATAGAGCGTGAAGATTACGCAAAGTGGAACCTAAATGACCCCAAGGTAAATTTCGCTATTTCTTTACGAGGCGGTCTTTGTGGTATGAATCACTTGGGAATACAGGTTGATTCTGAATTTGAGTTACAAGAAATAGCACAACGCCTGGAAAACGCGGAAATCAATTACTCTAAACAAGAGGGGGCGTCCTGTTGTCATTCCCACTCTAACAAACACTGGGCATTAGACCCGCAAGGAATTGCCTGGGAGTCTTTTCGTACATTAAGTGATACCCCAATTTTGGATGGGAATACTGATGTAAAGTCTGAGGAATCTTCCTCATGCTGTATTCCGCTGAATATGAATCAGCAGGGGGGAAAAGAGGAGGATTGTTGTATCCCCAATGGGAGTGATGCGACTGGGTGTTGTTCATAAAACTTAAAAAGAAAATCAGCCGACATAATCACTGCGCGGCTGTATACAAGCCTTAAGCGGCAATAATTGTATCTCTAAAGCATTAGTTGTCTATAACAATATTCTTAACTAGGAGAAAAAATACATGAGTGTTCGATACAATTTCAAAAGCTGCTTTGCTGGATTCTTGGCGATATTAGCAACTGTGGTGAGCCAAGCTAGTGAAAAGCCATACGATGCTCTGGAGCAATCGAACCTGAAGAAGGCCTTGTATTGTATGGACATCCTTGAAAACCGGCCTGACCTTGAGCCTTCGCGTCGGATAGATATTTTGCGTAATGAATGCTATAGCGAAAACTTTGTAGAGCATGCCCCGCGCATAAAGGATGGGCGGGATGCCTTATTAAGCTTGTTTGCAGACCGGTATAAGAAGTATCCAGAACTTTCAATGTCTATAAAACGAACCGCTTCTGATGGTGATCTTGTTTGGCTCCATCTTCACGTCAAGCACACACCAGACTCTCTCGGTGGCGCTGGCATTCATATCTTTCGAATGGAAGAGGGAAAAATTGTTGAGCATTGGGGGGTGGGACAGGCCGTGCCTGAAGAATCGCTGAACGATAATACGATGTTTTAAAAGACGGTGGCTTTTTTATAGAACCCACCGTCGCGGCAAGCCTATCGCGGACCTTCAGGTCTTCAGGAAACGATGGAATCTGGTCGAAGATAAATTACCTATTTCAACGGTTTGGGGGTGGATTTAGGCCCAAGCTGGGATGGTTCATTACATTGATACCCAATATGGCTAATGTGGCGATACCGATGCGAGCGCACCCATAGCATCGTCGGTGGTAGAAAACACCCGCCCCGGCAAGAGGTGATCAAACAGAGGCGTCTTGTTCAAACGGTCCATGACGGGGCCTTTAATTTCCGTCAAATTCAGTGTGATTCCCATATTACGTAGTTTGATAATAAGACCTTCCAGTGTTTCCAAAGCACTTGCGTCAATAAAGTTGACTGCAATACAAGACAACACAAGGTGTCGGAGCTCCGAATTTGGAGCGCAGTGTTGCAGAATGTAGGCTTCCACGTAACGGGTATTAGCGAAGTAGAGGTTTTCATCGACTCTTACTACTAATATATTGTTTTGGGTCGACACATTTTGGCGCTTGATATTCCTAAAGTCGCGGCTTTCGCCCGCCCGACCTAACACGGCTATGTGAGGGCGACTAGAGCGATAAATTAGCAACAACATTGAACAAGCGATACCAAACAATATGCCTCGTTCGACGCCCAGGGCTAGTACCATCGAAAACGTCGTGAGCATAGTCAGGCCGTCGACTTTGTTAAAATTCCAGCAGCGCCGAAAACTGCTCACATCAATCATTGGTAGGGCGGCGACAATAACAATAGCGCCAAGGGCGGCTTTAGGCAGGTAGTAAAACCAGGGAGTCAAGTAGAGTAGGGTAATGCAAACTAGTACCGCAGAGATTAGAGACGCGATGGTAGTTTGGGCGCCGGCATTATAATTTATCGCTGAACGGCTGAAACTGCCAGCGACGGCAAAACTGCCGCTAAAGGCCGCGCCAAGGTTGGCCGCGCCCAATGCTAACAATTCCTGGTTTGGGACAATGCGTTCATGGCGTTTACTGGCAAGCCCAGTCCCAATGGAAGTGCTTTCGAGAAAACAAACCAGCGCAATCAGTACTGCGGGTAATGCCAACCTTGACCAGAGGTCAAAATTAACAACGATACCACTCAACGCCGGTAAGCCTTCAAGTACCGCACCCACGATTTTGACCTGATGTACTTGCTCGAGATCGAACAGGGCAACCGCGAGTGTACTCAGTACCACAACAAACATGGAACCCGTTTTACTTAGGGTTTGTTGGGCTGTCACCGGCAAGCTCGAGCGCTTTAGTAATGAGGGCAAAGGTTTTAGGAAAAACCACAGTACGACGAGCGCCACTAGTCCGAGTATCAGGGTGATTGGCAGAGTGTTTTCTAGGCTGTGCCAAAGCTCGACCAATACATAGATAAACTCCTCTTTCTGGGCCTGTTCAACACCAATAATGTGGGGCAATTGACTCGTAATAATCAGCAAAGCCGCGGCGCTGGTAAATCCGCTGATTACCGGGTGACTAATGAAGTTGATGATATCGCCGAGGCGTAGTAGCCACAGTAAAAATAAAAACAGTCCAGCCAATAGCGCTAGATTAATCGCATACTCAATATATTGAGTGCTGGACTCCGGATTTAATTCGCCCACGCTAGTGGCAACCATTAAGGACATTATAGCCGTTGGCCCCACGGATAAATTGCGACTGCTGCCTAGCAATGCGTACAGAGTGAGAGGCAGCATGGCGCCATAGAGGCCATACTCAGCTGGCATGCCTGCCAGCATTGCATAGGCCATGCTTTGGGGTACCAATATGATGGCAACGATTATGCCCGCGATTAGATCACTGACAAAATGTTGCGTCTGATAGGTTTGAAGCCAGCGGCTTAAAGGCATGATATTTAAAAGGCGCTGCATGGAAAAATCGCTTTCCTTAAGAGAATTTTATTGGTCATCTATGCTGTACACAATTTTTTTATGGATATGGGAAAAATCCTGCTTAAGCCATTTCAACAGAGAAATACACATAAGAAGAATAATGGGAATTAGCGGAATTGAAAAAATAATCGTAGCCGATTGTACTGTTCCAAGACTGTCGGATAATATTAATCCTGCTGTTAAGGCGGCCAGAGCAAAAGCCCATATCAAACGGCCGGACTTCGGTGGTTCTTCACTACTGGGGAGGTTTTTAGTGCAGATGCTGGCCAGTATGTAAGCGGCTGAATCTAATGTGGTGGCGAAAAAAACGATACTTAATACCGTAAATAATATCAGCACGGCCTTGCCGCTGGGCAATTGCGAGATCGCCTGGGTCACTAATACTGACATGCCGTCGTTTGTCAACGTCTCCGATAGTGGGAAGATGTCCTGGGTTTCCAAATATAAACTGTAGCCACCGGCAATCGCCAAAAATGAGCAGGTGCCTAAACTCCCCCAGCCAATAATGCCCAACACCACTTGCCGAATGGTGCGTCCACGGGAGATTCGCCCAAAAAACAAACCAATAAAAGCGGCGTAAGCGAGCCACCAGGCCCAATAAAAAGTTGTCCACGTTTCCGGAAAGCCAGATTTATTGATCGGGTCTGTCCACAACGCCATCATGAAAAAGTTGTCAATGAACATGCCTAGGCTATTCACAGTAATGGACAAAATAAATAATGTTGGGCCTGCAAGTATTACGAATAACATGGCTATCGCGGCTAATACCATATTAATATCCGCTAACACCTTGATGCCTTTTTTTAAACCGCGGTAGGCGCTAGCGCCAAACAACAGGGTCCACAGAACTAACACGCCTAGCTTGATAATGAGTGAGTCTTCGATGCCAAAAATTGCGGCTATAAACGCAGACAGCATGGGTACCCCTAAACCTAGGGCTGTGGCCGTGCCGCCGGCAATGCCGAGGATAATTAGAATGTCGAGTATCGGCATAATGGTTTTATGCCCAGCTTGGGGTATTGCGGCATCACAGGCCGCACTGATACGCAATATTGGTGCGCGCCTGACATACAACATATAGGCAACCGGAATTGTTGGCAGTGTATAGATTGCCCAAGGCATAACACCCCAGTGAAACATAGGGTAGACATGTGCCCAGGCCACTGCCGCAGCAGAGTGAGGTTCAAGCCCCATGGGCGGTGTTTGCAAGTAGAAAATAGGTTCTGCGAAGCCCCAGGAAATCAGCGCTGCTCCGATGCCTGCCGTAAACATCATGGCGATCCAGTGGAGATCTGAATACTCCGGCTCTTCGTTTTTCATTCCTAGCTTTACATGGCCATAGGGCCCAAATGCCAGCCAACAGGAAAATAACAAGCCAGCCAGTGCTGTTAGTAGATACAGCCATGTCAGGTGTTCCCGGATCCACATAACAGCGGCTTGGGCTTTTAATGCGGTAGAGTCAGGGAATAGAACAAGACCAACGCTGACAATTGATACGAGAATAGCGGCGGGAAAGAAGATAGACCAATCCGTGCTGGGTTTACTGGCGGCAAAATTGGGAGCGTTTTTATTATTCATTGCTGATTTAACCCTTGTTACTTTATTTATTTGTCTAGATGATTTCATTGCTAGCGTCTTCGCGCTTATTGAAATTTCACGCAGGCTTGAGATCCCTTACGTTCGTTTCTTCATCCGTCGTA
>Ga0209395_1008756_pt1 | contig 10229 bp, 8 predicted proteins | sample GOMGulsemesocosm_3_FD_184635 | JGI IMG/M metagenome (GOLD analysis project Ga0209395, IMG submission 184635) | Methane-oxidizing microbial communities from mesocosms in the Gulf of Mexico - GOM9D Gulf of Mexico (SPAdes) (version 2) | ecosystem: Environmental > Aquatic > Marine > Cold seeps... | reverse complement strand
AATCACGAAGAAGAATTTTTAGAAGAATAAAAAAATAATAAGTGGGTTTAATTATGAATGTCATATATTTTTACAAGAAATCTTCTTTTTATGTCTAATATTTATCTTTTAAACAATCAAAAACATGAAAAGATAATTAATCTTAAGGTATTTAAGATTAATTATCTCCCCATTGAAATAGATTTCTCACAATACGATGCTTTAATTTTTACATCAAAAAATGCCATAACTTCATTACAGTCTCAAAAAGGTTTATGGGAGAATATAGACTCTTATGCAATCGCTCCTAAAACAAGTGAAATTTTGTTGTTACACAAATCAAAACTTAAGTTTGTTGGGAAAACATCCAATGGCAATGATTTTGCACATGAACTAATTCCTTTACTTGAAAATAAAAATGTTTTATATATTTGCGCTAAAAAAACAGTTTCAAATTTAGTTCCAATTTTAAGAGATGCAAAAATCAATATAAAAGAACAAATTACTTATGAAACCCTATGCTCAAAGGAAGATAAAATAAATATTTCTAAGGATGCAGTAATTATCTTCTCCTCACCTTCTTGTATTGAATGTTTTTTTAAACAGTATTCTTGGCATGAATCTTACAAAGCTGTTCTTATTGGTAAAACAACAGCTTCTTTTTTTCCTTCAAATTTGGATTATGTGATAAGTCCTACGCCAAGTATTCTTTCTTGCATTGCTTTAGCTAAAGAACTTTTGAATAAATGAGGTAATTCTCTTTTCCTGCTTTATATTTAAACTATAATTTAAATTTACTTTGCTACAATTACGATATCTAGGTAGCTCGGGATTTCCATTGTTGAGGGTCCGATACTGTATTTTTGCGAGTAAATGTAGGTGTATGGTGTGCAGTGTTTCTTTTTGTTTACACTCCTGAAGTACAACTCTTACATGCAGTGATTGGCTTTTATGGGCCAAATTGATGGTTAACGGCTACTTGGTACTTTATTTATTAAAGAGTGTTTATTAAACATTGTTTTATAAATAACAATTAACGCAAGGATTTTTAGTGAAAATTTTGATACTTGGTAGTGGTGGTAGAGAATATTCAATGGGTTTGAGTATTTTTAATGAGAAAGAGCATGAATTATTTTTTATGCCAGGAAATGGTGCTACTTCTGATTTAGGTACAAATATTAATATTGAAAATTATAATGATTTATGTTCTTGGGCAATTGATGAAAAAATTGATTTAACTATAGTTGGACCAGAAGCTCCTTTAGTTGATGGTATTGTAGATATTTTTAAAGCAAAAGACTTGGTTGTTTTTGGACCAAGTAAAGCGGCAGCTCGTTTAGAAGGTTCAAAAGTATATATGAAAAATATGCTTAAAAAATTCAATGTTCCGACAGCTGCATTCTTAGAAACAAGTAATGAAGAAGAAGCGCACTCTTTTATTGATACTATGAACACTCCTATAGTTGTAAAAGCAGATGGTTTGTGTGCTGGAAAAGGTGTAATTATTGCTACTTCAAAAGATGAAGCAAAAGAAGCAGTAAGTGATATGTTAAGTGGAAGCTCTTTTGGAGATGCTGGAAGAGCTGTTATAGTAGAAGAATTTTTAGACGGCTACGAATTGTCAGTTTTTGCTATTTGTGATGGAAAAGATTATAAAGTATTACCAGCTGCCCAAGATCATAAACGCCTTTTAGATGGTGACAAAGGACCTAATACTGGTGGAATGGGTGCTTATGCTCCAACACCTTTGGTTGATGAAGAACTTTATAAGAAAATTGAAGACAGAGTAATTAAACCAACACTTGAAGGAATGAAAAAAGAAGGAGCTTCTTTTGAAGGTGTCCTTTTTATTGGAGTTATGGTTGTTAAAGGTGAGCCAATAATTTTAGAATATAATGTTCGTTTTGGTGATCCAGAATGTGAAATACTATTGCCATTAATTAAAAGCAAGGTTTCTGATCTATTTTATAAAGCAGCAACGCAAGATTTAGGTAATTTAAATATTACTATGAAAAATGATTATGCTGTAGGAATTGTAATGGCAAGTGAAAACTATCCTTATTCTTCATCAAAACCTGCTGAAATAATTGTTGATGAAATAATTGATGAAGACTTAAAAAAGAATTCTCATATTTCTTATGCGGGTGTAAAAAGAGAAGATGGAAAACTTTTTGCAAGTGGAGGTAGAGTCCTTGTTTGTGTTGGTATTGGAAAAAGTATTAATGAAGCAAGAAATAGAGCCTATGCTTTGTGTGGGCAAGTTCATTTTTTAGGAAAAAAACTAAGAACTGATATCGCTTATCAAGCGTTAAAGTAAGTATATGAATAATAGCGATGAATTAGAATTGGCTTCTGTACAAGCAAGAATTAAAGCCTTTGTTATTGATGATATATTAATGACTGTTTTGATTATTTTTGTTTTTTGGGAGTTATTTACTAAAAACAATACGACTTTAGAAGAATTGTTATTTATTATGAATGAATTTGTGTATCAAATTGTTTTTATCAAATTTGTTTATCATACTTTTTTTATTTGGTATTATGGGGCTACTTTGGGTAAGTTATTTGCTAAGATAAAAGTTATAGACAATGATAACTTAGGTAAAGTGTCTTTTATAAACGCAGCCTTTCGTTCAAGCGCTAGAGTTGTGTCTGAAATGCTCTTTTATATTGGATTTATACTTGCTTTTTTTAATGAAGGTAAGCGAACATTTCATGATATGTTAGGTAGGACTGTTGTTGTTAGCGCGTAATTATATATTTTTAATCTCATTTTTATTTATTTCTTTTGCTCAAGCTGCACAAGAAACTCAAAAGTTGCAAATTCTTGCATCAAAGGTTACTACGGCTGATGATACCTTAATTGCAACAGGGGATGTTGTTATTTATTCTCCTAAATATTATATTACAGCTGATAAAGTTATTTATGATAAAAAGCTTGAAACTTTAGAACTGTTTGATAATGTAATTATTATTAAAGATAATAAAATTAAAACGCAAAGTAATTACTCTTTTTTAGATATGAAAAAAGATGAATTGTTACAAAATCCAACTTTTCTTATAAATAATGATTCTAATGTTTGGATTGATACGAATGTTATGTCTAAAGAGAATGATGAATTTTCTTTTGGTTCTGCTGTAATTTCTTCTTGTGATTGTGTGAATCCTATGTGGAGTTTACGTTTTTCATCGGGACACTATGATGAATCACAAGAATTTATTCACACCTACAATACACGACTTTATATAAAATCAATTCCTGTTTTTTATACTCCATATTTTGGTTTTTCAACCAATACGAATAGAAGAACAGGACTTTTACGACCTACTGTTGGTTTTTCAAGTGGAGAAGGTTTTATTTATTCTCAGCCTATTTTTTATGCACCAGAGGCTAACTATGATTTTGAATTTGTGCCTCACTATAAGTCAAATCGTGGAGCGGGCTTGTATTCTTATTTTAGATATGCTGATTCTGAATATTCTACTTTAAAAGTAAAAGTGGGAGGGTTTAAAGAACAAAACTCTTATTATAAAGAACATGATTTAAAGAATCAAAAACATTATGGCTGGGACTTAGATTATGTACGAAGTAATTTGTTCTCTGATAATGAAGATAATAAAGATGCATTATTTGTTTCTCTTTCTTATTTAAATGATGTAGAATATATTACCTTAGAAGGGGATGAAAGTGCTCCAAGTGATAAAAAAGTAACATCGAAGATCAATTATTATTATAATACTCCTTCCTATTATGCAGGAACGTATTTAAGATATTATCTTGATCGATCAATTGATAATAATTCTTCCACGCTTCAACAATTGCCTCAGGTGCAAGCACATAAATATATTGATTCTGCTTTTTATGATAATTTACTTTATTCTTTTGATGTTAAAAATACAAATTACACCAGAGAAAATGGCTTAAATGCTAATCTAACAGATGTTAATGTTCCTGTTTCTTTAAGTTTTTCTTTTTTTGATGATTTTTTGAATCTTACTTTAAGTGAAGAACTTGTGCTTTCAAAAATCAATTATTCTAATTCTTCAACTAAGTACGAGAATGCATATTTAGGACAAAGCCTACATGTTTTAGATTTATCAACGGATCTAATTAAACCATACAGCTCTTTTATTCATACCTTAAACTTATCTTCAAAGTTTACTTTTGCTGATACCTTAAAAGAAAGTGGAGATATTTATGGTCTTAATGGTGATTTTCAAGACAACAGTGATTTATCCCCTTTTTCTTTAAGTAAAAGTGAGCGTTCCATTGCATTATCATTAAACCAGTCTTTTTATTCGCAAATTGATTTGTCTCAAATTATTAATCATACAATGACTCAAAATATCACCTATGAAAGCAGTGGAAAATCTAAATTAACAAATTTGGAAAATACATTGAACTACAATTTTGATTTGGGATCTTTTTCTAATAGATTTATTTATTCTAATGAAGATAAAACATTTATAGAACACTCAAGTACATTAAAGTTTGATTTTACAGATATTGGTACTAGTTTTGGTCACTATAAATCAAAAGATACACCAAATTCTGGTAAAGATGATTTAGAATCCGCAAATATTGCCTTACGGTATAAAATAAATAATAAATATAATATTGCTTATAAGCAAAATTATAATATTCATGATAAAATAAAAAGTAAAGAAAGTTTTGTATTTTCTATGTCTGAGGATTGTTGGGCTTTATCTTTAGAGTTAAGAAATGAGATTGTTACGAGTTCAAGTGATAAAACAACGAAACAAAGTATTATATTTATTAATTTTGAGTTAAAACCAATAACAAGTGTTCGACAACAATTTAAAGTAAAAGAACAATAATATCCATGATAAAGATTTACAATGAAAACAGATAAAGTTTATTTCAAAAATAGACAAGATGCGGCAGAACAGTTAATTGATATTTTACCAATAGAAGAAATGAAACTTGAGGATTGGATAGTATTTTCTACGTCGGCAAGTGGCTACAGCATTGCTAAAAAAGTTGCAGAGGCTTTAAATGCAAAAGTAGATTATTTATTTTGTGCTAAAATATATACACCAAAAAATGATGAATGTGAAATTGCGATTGTAAGTGAATCTCAAGAAGTTGTTATTCATGAGGAATTGGCAAAATCTTTTGGTATTTCATTGGATTATGTTTATTCTAAATCCAAAATAATGCATGAGAATCTTCTCAATGAGAAAGTATTTAAATTCCGGAATAACAAAAGACTTGTTAATTTGGAAAACAAAAATGTTTTATTAGTGGATGAAGGATTGAATACAAGTTTAACAATGATGGCGTGTATTAAAACTGCCATTACTTTAAATGCTAAATCTGTTTCAGTTGCAGTTCCTATTATACCAAATGCAAGTATTCAAGTGATTGAGTCTATTGCAGATGATTTATATTATAAAAAGAATATTGCACATTTTATTAATATAAAACATTATTATGAAGAACTAGAAGAAGTTAAATTTATCGATATTTTAAATATAAAGAATTAAGGAAAAAATATGTCAACAGTGTGTGAATTTGAATTAAATAATAAAGAAGAACTGTTTCAGTTTAATAAAGTTGCTAAACAAGCAAATGGCTCAGTTATGTTAAAGTTGGGGAATGCAGTTGTATTAGCTACTGTTGTAAGTGAGTTTGATAATCCTGTTTCAGAAGATTTTACACCCTTAACAGTGCAGTATATTGAAAAAACATATGCAGCAGCTAAATTACCTGGTGGTTTTATTAAAAGAGAAGCAAAACCAAGTGAGTTTGAAACATTAACCTCAAGAGTAATTGATAGAAGTTTGCGTCCTTTATTTCCAAAAGGTTATGTTTATCCTACAACAATTACGGTTATTGTATTTTCAGCAGATAAAGAAGTTGATTTACAAGCACTTGCATTAAATGCTGCTAGTGCCGCTTTATATACCTCTAATTTACCTATTAGAAAATCTGTAGCTGCTGTTAGAATTGCTAAAATCAATAATGAACTTGTGGTTAATCCAGAAATGTCATTACTTAATGAATCAAGTTTAGACTTATTTGTAGCAGGTTCAAAAGATGAGTTACTTATGATTGAAATGAAAGCTATTTCTTCTTTAGATATGGTGGAAGTTGATATTGAAGCATTTACTAAAGTTCATAATACGAATGAAATAAATGAAGATGATTTAATTGAAGCAATTGCTCTTGCACAAAGTGCGTTAAACGAGATAAATACTACTTACGAAGGTGGTTTTGAATCCGTTTGTAAGGAACAAGAAATAGTTGATTTACTAACTTCGTCACTAAAAGATGAAGTTCTTTCATATATTAGAGAGAATTTTTCTTCAGACATCAAAGAAGCCATTAAAAAACTTGCAAAAAGTGAAAGAGCCAATGATCTTAAACGAATTGCAAAAGAAGTAAGTGCGAATGAGTATTGCATAAAAGAAGAGCTTGAATATTCTTCAATTTATGAAGCGGTAAACGTAGTAAAAAGAGAATTGGTACGTTCTATGATTGTTGATGATAAGATTAGAGCTGATGGTAGAGGACTTAAAGATGTAAGAGCAATTAGTATTGATACTAATATTTTACCTTCTGCTCATGCTTCTTGTTTATTTACAAGAGGTGAAACACAAGCCTTAGTAGTTGCTACTTTAGCTGGTCATAAAGAAGGGCAAATGTATGAAAAACTAACTGAGAAATCAACTTCTATGGATAATTTTTTACTTCATTATAACTTCCCAGGTTTCTCTGTTGGAGAAGCAAAACCAATGTTTAATGTAAGTAGAAGAGAGTTAGGACATGGTAACTTAGGTAAAAAAGCCTTAGAATCATCTATTGATAAAGACTATAGTGAAACGGTTAGATTAGTATCTGAAATACTTGAATCTAATGGTAGTTCATCTATGGCTACTGTTTGTGGAGGATCATTGGCTTTAAAAGCAGCTGGAGTTCCTGTTTCTACGTTAATAGCAGGTGTTGCAATGGGAATGGTAACACAAGGGGATAAGTACTCAATTCTTACAGATATTATGGGACTTGAAGATCATGATGGGGATATGGATTTTAAAGTTGCTGGTTCTTCTAAAGGGATTACTGCTTTACAAATGGATATTAAACTTGGAGGTATTGAATTAAGTGTTTTAAAAGAAGCTTTACATCAAGCTACAGAGGGTAAAAATCATATTTTAGAACTTATGGAAGAAGCTGCTAAAGAAATAATTCCAAGTTCTGCATTACCTTTAATTGAACAATTTAAGATTGATCCTTCAAAAATCATGGTTGTTATTGGAAAGGCGGGATCAACAATTAAAGAAATAATTGAAAAATTCTCTGTGTCAATTGATTTAGATAGAGATTCAGGAAATGTAAAAGTTACTGGAAATTCTCAGCAAAGTATTTTAGATGCTTGTGAACATATTAAAACAATTTCAGATAATGCACCCGCAAGAAAAGAAAAAAAATTCATTAATTTTGAAGAATTATACAAGGTTGATGACGTTATGATGGGAAAAATTGAGCGAATTGCTGATTTTGGAGCATTCATTGTTCTTCCACAAGGCGGAGAAGGTTTATTACATATTTCTAAAATTTCAAAACAAAGAGTATCTAATATAAATGACCTTTATAAGGTTGGAGATGAGCTAGAGATTAAAGTATTAAAAGTTAAAAAAGACCGAATAGAGCTTGCAATATCAACATTGTAAAATTTATTCTAGTTTAATATTTCTTAGGCTATCATAAATAAATAATATATTATTAAATTAAAGAAGGAAAGATATATGGCAAAACTTTTAATCGTAGATGATTCTACTATGCTAAGAGATATGTTAAATTATGCATTAACTGAAGGGGGATATACAGATGTTACTGAAGCAGTTGATGGTGTTGATGGTTTAGCAAAAGCAAAACTTGCATCTTATGACCTAATTATTACAGATGTTAATATGCCAAATATGGATGGACTTACTTTAATCTCAGAATTAAGAAAAGTACCTGCTTATGCTAAAAAACCAATTTTAGTTTTAACAACAGAGAGAAGTGATGAAATGAAAGCAAAAGGGAAGGCAGCAGGAGCAACAGGTTGGATTGTTAAACCTTTTGTTCCTGATCAATTATTAAAAGCTGTCAATATTGTATTAAGTAGATAAAAACAGAAAGGTAAATCATGTCATTTGATATTTCAAAATATAGAGAAATGTTCGTAGAAGAAGCTGAAGAACTTTTTGAATCAGCAGATAATGTATTATTAGAAGCTGAAACTAATGGCTCTTTAACGGAAGAAGAAATGGGACAACTGTTTCGTGATGTTCATACGTTAAAGGGTAGTGGTGCATCTGTTGAACTAACACTTTTTGCTAAGTTCACTCACAGTGTTGAGAACTTAATGGATAAATTAAGAAACCATAAAATTGAATATTTACCAGAAATGGCTGGAGCATTAATTGATGCTTTAGACATAATGAAAGAACTATTAGAACTAGAAGTTGATAATGAATTAACGCAAGAATTATTTACAGAAAAAACAGCTTCTCAACTGATTGTTATTAATGCATATTCTGAAGAAAATACCGTAGCAGCTACTCCTGTTGTAGAACCTGTTGCACCTAAAACTGTTGAAGTTAAAAAAATTGTTCCAAAAAATGAAGAAAATGACAACTTTGGTTTCTTTGATGATGACTTAGAAAATACTCAAAATAAAAAACCTTATGGTGTTTTTGCAGATGATGATGTTTCTAATGATACAAGTAATGATGCCTTTGGATTTTTTGATGATGATTTAGAAGAAGTTTCAAAAAATACTGCAACAACAAAATTAAAAGAACATGAAGAAGAAGATAATTTTGGATTTTTTGATGAAACTCCTGCTATTACACCTACTTCAACTATGGAAGAGCAAAGTCCTTCCAAAGAAGTTGCTGTGCAAAAAAGTGCTGAAGTGATTAAGTCTCCTGCTGTTGCTAGTAAAAAACCTGCAGATAGTAAAGAAAAACCAATAAAGAAAACAACTTCAACAAACAATATTAGAGTAAATTTGGATAAAATTGATTTATTAATGAATAATGTTGGTGATTTAGTAATTACAAATGCAATGTTAACTCAATTTTCTTCTACTATTGATGATTCTAAAATTAGAAATTCTGTTCTTGAACGCTTAGAATTACTTGAAAGACATATTAGAGACATGCAAGATTCAATTATGAGTATTCGTATGGTACCTATGGAATCAATCTATTCAAAATTTCCAAAAGTCGTAAGAGATATTTCAAAAAAACTTACAAAAAAAGTTGAATTCAAGCATTTCGGTGATAATGTTGAAATTGATAAAGCAATGATTGAAGGTTTAACCGATCCATTAATGCATATTATTAGAAATTCACTTGATCATGGTTTGGAAATTCCTGAAGATAGAATAAATGCAGGTAAAGATGAAACAGGTACAATTACTATTTCAGCCGAGCAAGCAAATGGTCAAATGATTATTACTATAGAAGATGATGGTAAGGGTATTGATTATGAAAAAGTTGCTAACAAAGCGCTTGCAAATGGACTAATTGATGAAAATCAATTTAATAATATGACAAAAAATGAAAAAGCAATGTTAGTCTTTGGAGCAGGTGTTTCTACTGCCGATCAAGTTACTGATATTTCAGGACGTGGTGTAGGAATGGATGTTGTTAAAACAAATATTCATAAACTAGGTGGTGCACTTAAACTTGATACTGAAATAGGTGAGGGTACTACAATTACAATTATGTTACCTCTTACACTTGCAATTTTGGATGGTTTGGATATTGCAGTTGGAAGCCAAAAATATATCTTGCCATTAAGTTCAATTGTAGAGTCTTTACAACCTACAGCTGAAATGATTAAGAAAATTGGTGATGGTAGCCAAGACTTATTGATGTTAAGAGAAGAATTCATTCCCGTTGTAAGATTACATAATTTATTCGGGGTAGAAAAAACATTTAATAACTTAGAAGATGGAATGTTGATTGTTGTTAAATCAGGAGCTACTAAAGTTGCGATTTCTATTGATGAATTTTTAGATCAACATCAAGTTGTGGTAAAACCACTGGATAAGAACTTTAGATCTGTTGAAGGTATTGGAGCTGCTACAGTTAGAGGAGATGGTAGTATTGGATTAATCCTAGATATTTTAGGAATTATTAATGCACAACTAAAGGTTGATAAGGGCCTTACTAATTCTAAAAGAGCTTCATAATGGAAGAAAACACCCTTCATCTGCATGAAAAAGTAA
>Ga0209395_1008754_pt1 | contig 10230 bp, 6 predicted proteins | sample GOMGulsemesocosm_3_FD_184635 | JGI IMG/M metagenome (GOLD analysis project Ga0209395, IMG submission 184635) | Methane-oxidizing microbial communities from mesocosms in the Gulf of Mexico - GOM9D Gulf of Mexico (SPAdes) (version 2) | ecosystem: Environmental > Aquatic > Marine > Cold seeps... | reverse complement strand
ATGAGCATGTTGATCCATTTTAAACAGCACAAAGAGCGAGTTCATCATACAGTAAATCTTTAAATTAAAACGTTTTATTAGAGTTAATGCATTTTTGATTGTTAAATTATTACGGCTGAAAGTTGAGCCATTGATTAGCGACAGATAAAAGTGCTACTTTAATCTTAAGATAAAAGTTATTAGTCGTGCTTTAACGTCGACTGCTCGCAAAAAGCATGAAAAAATTCGCGTTCATCAATAAGATATTTTCTAAATTTCATCTATGATGATAAAGCGCTTTTACAAACAGTTAAAATGGCTCAACGCCAAGTAATACCAAACGGATTAATTAATTCTCGCTAAGTGATCAATAAATTAGTCTGATTGGTATAAACAACAACAATAACAATAATAATGATAAAAGGTACTGCTATGCTTGAAAAAATGAAACTCATTCCCTTATTACTCTCAACATATCTCTTGTCTATTTCAGCTTTCGCAGATATTGACACTGATTTATTGGCGGGTATGAAAGCAAGAAATATTGGTCCTGCTGCAACCAGTGGACGGATATCAGATATCGAAGTTGTCAGTTCAAACCCTAATGTTATTTATGCCAGCGCCGCTTCTGGAGGGGTTTGGAAATCAGTAAATGCAGGACTTAATTGGCAACCTATTTTTGATGATCAAGACTATGCATCAACTGGCGCATTGGCTATAAATCAACAAGTTCCTGATATCGTTTGGTTAGGTACAGGTGAAGGCAATGTTCGAAATTCTACCTCGATAGGAGGTGGCATTTATAAATCATTAAATGCAGGGGGAACTTGGCAAAAAATGGGCTTAGAAAAGACAGAGCGCATTAATCGAATTGCTTTACATCCTACTGATCCAAACATCGCATATGCCGCAGCCCTTGGTACACTTTGGTCCAGTAATGAAGACAGAGGATTGTATAAAACTATCGATGGTGGTGAAACTTGGCAAAACATTTTATATGTCGATAACACCACAGGAGCCTCTGATATCAAGATGGATCCCAGTAATCCTAATAAACTGTATGCCACCATGTGGGAGTTTTCTCGTTTACCCTATCGTTTTGAATCTGGAGGACCAGGTTCAGGATTATATATTTCCGTTGATGGCGGTAAAACGTGGGACAGAAAAACTGAAGAAGATGGTTTACCCAAAGGAGACTTAGGTCGATTAACCGTGGATATATCAGTAAGTAACCCTAATGTTGTTTATTTATTGGCAGAAGCAGAAGAAAGTGCATTATTACGCTCAGATGATGGTGGTAACCATTGGCGTAAAGTAAATACTGACTATAACGTTGCCGATCGTCCATTCTACTATTCGGAAATTGAAGTTGACCCTAACAACCCTGACATTATATACAATATAGCTACATTTATTCGTCGCTCTATTGATGGCGGTAAAACCTTTGAGAAACTAAACAAAGTTGATTGTTGTGCGACAGGTAACACTGTTCATATTGATAACCATAGCTTATGGATAAACCCAGAAAACTCTAAACATATTGTTTTAGGTAATGACGGTGGTGTGCAAATCACTCAAGATGCTGGCGATAGTTGGCGCTTTGTGCAAAACCTACCTCTCTCTCAGTTTTATCATATTCGTGTTGACGATGCCCATCCGTACAATATTTATGGCGGCTTACAAGATAATGGTTCTTGGCGTGGCCCAGGTGAAGTATGGCAATCTGCAGGTATTCGTAACCTGCATTGGCAAGAGATCGGTTTTGGTGATGGTTTTGATGCTATGCCATTTCCAAATGATGTCACTAAAGGCTACTCACAATCTCAAGGGGGTTACTTAAACCGCTATGATTTAACGACCGGTGAAGAACGTTTGATTAAACCAAACCCACCAGCGGATGGCTCTGAGCTTCGTTTTAATTGGAATGCAGGCCTTGCTCAAGACCCTTTTGATGAAAGTACTATTTATTACGGTAGCCAGTATGTGCATAAATCTACTGATAAAGGTGATACTTGGCAGATCATTTCAAAAGATATGTCGACTAATAAAAAAGAATGGCAACGTTATAAAGACTCAGGTGGCATCACGCCTGATGTTACCGCAGCTGAAAATTATACCGCCATTATTGCTATAGCCCCAAGTCCAATTAAACAAGGAGTTATTTGGGTTGGTACCGATGATGGTCGCATTCATGTGACACAAGATGGTGGTCAAACGTGGAAGAGTGTCGAAAATAAAATAAGAAGGGGTCCTAAAAATGCTTTTGTCCCTCATATCACCCCTTCTTTATATGATGCCGGTAGTGCTTATATTGTATTAGACAATCACCGCAAAGGTGATATGAAACCTTATCTCTATAAAGCAGAGAAGTTTGGTAAAAAATTCACTAGTTTAGTCGATGATAACTTACGTGGTTATGCGTTATCAGTACAACAAGATCATGTGGATAAAGACTTGTTGTTTTTAGGTACTGAATTAGGTTTATATGTTTCTACAACGGCGGGAGATAACTGGTTTAAGTGGGATCAAGGTGTACCTACCGTGTCGATTATGGATATGGCTATTCAACGACGTGAAAACGATTTAGTTCTAGGTACACACGGACGATCTATTTTTATTATTGATGATTATAGTGCTTTACGTGGTTTATCAGAGCAATCGTTTAAAGAAGATTTAACGCTGTTAAGTGTTACCGATGGCCAACAATATACTGTAAGTAGAGCACCTTCTACTCGCTTTTGGGGAGACGCTTCGTATGTTGGTGCTAACGAAGACTATGGCGTGGTGTTAACTGTTATGGCAAATGGCGACTATTTAGAACATCCAGATGCCGATAAAAACAAAGCTCAGCAAGTTGCTAAACGTGCCGAAGCTGCGGAAAAATCTAAAACTCGCAAAGCTAAGCAAAAATCCGAGAAAGGTAAAGTTGCCGATAAAAAGCCGACCAATAAAGCCAGAATTGAAGTACGTGATCTTAAGGGTAAATTAATGCGTACTTTTACTGCAAAATTAAAACAAGGGGTCAACCGCATTGTTTGGAATTTAAGCAGTGATGGCCCTAAATATATGCCGGGTGATGAGCCTAAAGAAGATAAAGACATCTTGCCAAGAGGACCTCAGGTTGTTCCCGGTGAATATCAAGTTAAAGTGATATTAAATGATAAGGAAGTCGTCGCTAATGCCAAGGTATTGGTTGATCCTCGTTATACGGTTTCTCAAGCTGATTTAGTTGAAAATTTTGCCCTAATGAGCGAAGTTAATCAGCTAAGAACGATCATTGCTGAAGCGGCTACTGTATTAACCGATAGTAAAAAAGATATTGAGTTAGTTAAATCGGTAGCCAAAGCAAGCTTAGCAGACATGGAAGGTGATAAAGCAACACATCCAGCTACAGCGTTAGTAAAATCGGCAGAAGAGCTATTGAAAAAAATTACCTCGCTTGATAAGTCATTACGTTCTCAACCTAAAACTAAAGGTATTGTTGATGATAGCTATCGAGTAATGAGTCACATTTACATGGCTTATGCATATGTTGGCAGTGTTTATGGAAAACCATCACCGACTGCCCACCTTTACTTAAGCAAAGCTAAAGTTAAACTAAATGAAGCTGTTGAAAACATTAATAAATTTTTAAATGAAGATGTTTCAGGTTTCAAAAATGACTTTTCTCAATCGGGAATTAGCCTGCTTAAAACGATTAAGCCTGTTGAAGTAAATTTATAAGACAAAATAAAGAAAGCAATAGCAAGCCGTTACTGATGCCCATGGTTATCAGTCGCGGCTTTTTTCTATTTCGATGACAAAACTTACTCAAACGCCAGTTGTATAAAAAACAACCACCCTATGCTACACTCTTAATACCAATTGCATTTTTATACGTGGAGACGATTATGGTTTCTTCAGTAGGTGGTAGTTCTTCAACAACGTCGGTTGCCAATTTGCTTAAAGATCAGCAAACAAAAGTCGATAACCAACGTATTAAAGCTGAGCAAGAACAAGCACGTCAAGATCAGATCCGAGAAGAGCAAAGGGCTGAACAAAATCAGGCAAACGATGCTCGTCGAGGCCAATCAGTCAACGTTACCGTTTAATTTCAGTTTTTTTCGCCAGCTATACTGCTTAAACTCCGGATGTAAGCATCAGGCTGCTCACATTAATCTTTAACATCGAGTGGCCTGAATGCTTTAATTTCTAAAACGATTAATGAAATACTTCACTGCTAAAACGCAGGTGCCTGCCTTTGGCTACCATGTGCTCAAAATCATGATGAGCAATGCGCAATAAATTATTGTGATCGCCAGCCTCAATATAGACATAATCAAGCTTGTTTAATAATTCATCACAAATGGTCGTCATATTATACGCTTCCCCTACAGGAGGAATAGCTCCTTGCTCACAATCATTAAACATCGCGTATACTTCCTGCTCTTTTCTTAGGCTAAAACTGGCGTGAAGCAGTTCGTTTAATGCCGATAAACTGACTTTGTTTTTAGCCGGCAATATCGCCATAACATTACGATCTTCATGGTCCTTTAAAATCACTGCTTTTGCTATTTGATTTAAAGGGATTTGTGCCGATATTGCGCTACCGATAGAGCTAATACTAGGGCTATGTTCTACCATTTGATAGGGAATAGCATGTGCGGTTAAATATGAATCGAGTCTGGTTGAAATGGTCATATACGCCTCCACAAGTTAAAAGATGCGCCTTAACATGGGGTTCTCAGGCATCCTGAAACTCGAATTTTGAAGTACCATGAATATACAGTATAGAAGTTGATTGATTAATGACCAATAATGCTTCGCTATAAAGAGTTGAGCATACCTTGAAAAGATTCATATAGAGAAAGATAGCGCCTAAGCTTTACGAAAATCAGGTTTTTGGCTCTTTAATTTTCTAATTATTATACCGTTACACTTTTTAATATACTTAAGTTACCAGTATGCTAAATTATCAGTACTGTATTATTTAAAACGCTGAGTTTATCGAGCAATGTTGAAAAATCGCTGTATCAATTCCTTTTTTATTTTTTTTCTCGCGATTACCACGCATATTGCCAATGCTAATGAGTTTGCTCAATGTAAAACAAACTTAAAACATTTAGCTCAAACTCAAGGTTTTTCTTCTTACATAGTAGATGACATAATTGACGGTTTATCTCCAATAAATCGCGTCATCACTTTAGACAATAATCAAGCAGAGTTTGTCGAAAGCTTTGCTCAATACGTTAACAAACGTGTTAGCTCATATCATGTTAAACATGGCAAAGCGTTATTGAAAAAGCATCAAACGTTATTTGAACACCTTCATCAGCAATATGGCATTCCACCTCAATATTTGGTGTCATTTTGGGGATTAGAAACGGTGTTTGGTAAACATAAAGGTAAAATGTCAGTGCTTAATTCGATTGCCACATTGGCTTGCGATGAGCGCCGTAGTGAATATTTTACCAGTGAACTTTTTGATTTGTTTTATTTACTTGATAACAAAACGGTAGCAGTAAGCCAGTTGCAAGGTTCATGGGCTGGCGCTATGGGACATATGCAGTTTATGCCTTCAGCTTTTCGTCAATATGCCGTTGACGGCGATAATGATGGTAAAATTGATGTCTGGCAAAGTGAAGTTGACGCTATTACTACCGCGGCAAACTATTTAAATCAAATCGGTTGGCAAAAAAGTGAACGTTGGGGACGAGAAGTACTACTACCAAACAATTTTGATTTTTCAGCAATAGAATTTGACAAAACTTACCCATTATCAACGTTTGCAGGTATGGGCGTGACTAAAATAGATGGTAAAGTTTTACCACATTATCAAACTCAAGCAGAGCTGGTATTACCTAACGGCGCGCAAGGACATGCTTTTTTAGTCTATCAAAACTTTAACGTTATTATGGATTGGAATTTATCGAAGAGTTACGCACTTTCAGTCGGCATTCTTGCCGATAAATTGGTTGGTGCTACTGGTGTAAGAGTACTTAAAAATACTCAACCTTTGGCCTTCAGCCGTACTCAAATGGAAAAGTTACAAACTAAGTTAAATGGACTAGGTTTTGATAGCGGCAAACCTGATGGTCTATGGGGGCCCAACTCTCGCAAAGCCATTCGAAAATACCAACTTGAAAAAAACTTAGTTGCTGACGGCTTTCCAAATCAAGAAGTCTTTGAATTACTAGGCTTACAACAAAGTTAAATCCCCCCGTTTTGGTGATAACCATCACGAATTAATGTGCTGAAAGTGGCTACTAATGTAGTATATCAGTGCACTTGTAGCGATGTAGAGTGGCTGAAAAATCAACCGATAAACATCAGTCGCTTAATTTAATAACTTCAGTAGCTATTATCACTGAAAAACACTTGTTATAATGCGCCAAAATTTATTGTTATTTATTCTACCTAGAGGTTCTGCGGATGTCGGAAGCTGAAAACCGTCCAACTAATTTTATACGCCAAATAATTGATGCTGATCTGGAAAGTGGTAAACACACCAGTGTGCAGACGCGTTTTCCACCCGAGCCGAATGGTTTTTTACACATTGGTCACGCTAAAGCGATTTGTTTAAATTTTGGTATAGCTGAAGATTATAAAGGCTTATGTAATTTACGTTTTGACGATACTAATCCTGAAAAAGAAGATATTGATTATGTTCATTCAATTCAGGACGATGTTAAATGGTTAGGTTTTCAATGGGCAGGGGATGTTCATTACTCTTCTGATTATTTTGACCAATTACATAGCTATGCGGTTGAACTAATTGAGAAAGGCTTAGCTTATGTTTGCTTTCTTAGTGCTGAAGAGACCCGTGAATATCGAGGCACACTTAAGCAGCCAGGTAAAAATAGCCCTTATCGTGATACGTCGGTAGAAGAAAATTTAGCGTTATTTGCCAAAATGAAAAATGGTGAATTTGAAGAGGGCGTTTGTTCATTACGTGCAAAAATTGATATGACATCAAGCTTTATGTGTATGCGTGACCCAATTATATATCGTGTGCGCTTCGCTAATCACCATCAAACGGGTGACAAGTGGTGTATTTACCCAATGTACGATTTTACTCATTGTTTATCGGATGCTATCGAAGGTATTACTCATTCTCTTTGTACTTTAGAGTTTCAAGATAATCGCCGTCTATATGATTGGGTACTTGAAAATGTATCAATTGACGTTGTACCTCATCAATATGAGTCTTCTCGGTTAAACCTTGAATACACAGTGATGAGTAAACGTAAATTGCATACGTTAGTTGAAGAAAACTTAGTGTCTGGCTGGGATGACCCTCGTATGCCTACGATTGCCGCATTTAAACGCAGAGGTTATACACCAGGATCAATTCGAGAGTTTACTAAACGTATTGGTGTCACAAAAATGGATAACACCATTGAAATGAGTGTGCTTGAAGCCTGTATTAGAGAAGATTTAAACGATAATGCCCCTCGAGCTATGGCGGTACTTGACCCGATTAAATTGGTAATTGAAAACTATCCACAAGGACAAGTTGAAGAATTGACGGTTAAAAACCACCCAAGTGATGAAAGTCAGGGAACACGCATCGTACCTTTCTCGAAAGAATTATATATTGAAGCAGAAGATTTTCGTGAAGAAGCCAATAAAAAATATAAACGCTTAGTCATCGATAAAGCGGTACGTTTACGTGGTGCTTATGTAATTACTGCTTTACGTTGTGATAAAGATGCTGATGGCAAGGTGACCACGGTTTACTGTAATTATAATGAAGATACGTTAGGTAAAAACCCAGAAGATGGCACTAAACCTAAAGGCGTTATCCATTGGGTTTCGGCTGAGCAAAGTGTCGATGCTGAAATTCGTTTATATGACAGATTGTTTACAGTGCCTAACCCTGCGGCTGAAGACGATTTTCATAGTGTGATCAACCCTGATTCATTAATTACTATCAGCACAGCAAAAGTTGAGCCTTCTTTGGTAAATGCTGAAGCAGAGCATGCATATCAGTTTGAGCGTCAAGGTTACTTTTGCTTAGATAATAAAGATGCTACTGCAGATAAACTGGTCTTTAATCGTACCGTAGGTTTACGTGATACTTGGGCGAAAATATCGGGTTAACCAATAAGCACAACTGTTCAATTTTAGAATAATGCCTTATCTATTTATAGATAAGGCATTTTTTTACCACAGCTTCTAACTGTGTAGTACCAATTTCCAAAAATCTGTAGCTGTTAATGATGGAGTTAGTTTTTTAAACTCATTCCAACTTTTGTAATTAGTGATCAGTTATGTTTAAGAAATATATCCCGTTATTCTTTGTTTTGCTTTGGAGTACGGGATTCATCGGCGCAAAATTTGGTTTGCCTTATGCTTCAACAGGTGACTTTTTAGCGCTTAGAACTTTTGCCAATATTGTCGTTTTCCTTTTATTGATTTTCCTGCTTAAACAACCTCGATTGACTATAAAACAAATTGGCCATGCCATGGTGACAGGGTTACTCATTCATGGTGCCTATTTAGGTGGTGTTTTTGCTGCTATTGAAGCCGGAATTCCTGCCGGTTTGACTGCCATTATTGTTGGCTTACAACCTTTGTTTACGGCGATGTTGGCAATGTTCTTATTAAAGGCGGTAGTGTCGAGGGCGCAGTGGATTGCTTTGTTTCTAGGTTTGGCTGGCTTAATACTGGTGGTTTCAGCAAGTTTAGATTTATCAAACGTTTCAGTAGATGCCCTATTCTTTGCATTTGTTGCGCTGGTGGGGATTACATTGGGCACTCTTTATCAAAAACAATTTTGTCAAAAACAACCGTTATTACCTGCGGTGTGTTGGCAATATATCGCCAGTTTATTAGTCTTTGTTCCTCTAGTTTTTATAGGCGAAAGCCAGCCCATTCAATGGCAGCTTGAATTTATTCTAAGTTTAACCTGGTTGGTGCTGGGACTTTCTGTTGTTGCGATGTTATTATTAATGTACATGGTTGAACAGGGTGGTGCAGCGAAAGTAACTGCTTACTTTTATTTGGTTCCTCCTGTGACGGCTATTGAAACTTGGCTTCTTTTTGATGAGCAATTAGCACTATCTAGTATCATTGGTATGGCGCTCTGCGCGTTAAGTGTTTATGTAGTCACCAAGAAAAGCGCTTAAGATATTTCAGGATTTTTTTAGATATAAAAGATTGGCAGTAATGGAATAAATAGCATTATTTTAATTTTATTGTAATAAATATTGAAAGCGATAGACTAAGTGTTAGTAATATAAAAATTCAACACTCTTTTAAAGGAATAAAAAGCATGATCATAGGCGTGGTGTTCATCTCAATTATTTTATTTAACTATTTATAATTAATGCTCTTACTTTATTAAGTAAAATAAGAATTAGAAGTAAGAAGAAAAATCACAAGAACATTTGTATATAAAAAAGCCCGATATCAATAATGGTATCGGGCTTTTTGCTGTTTAATTTAGTAAAACTTAAGGCAAAGTAGCTGCTTTCATCGTTTTAACAAAGTCGCTTAACGCGCTGAGCATAGCCTGATCATCGTGTAGATTATTCTCGATAATCTTAACCACAGCTGAGCCACTTATTGCGCCAGCTGCTCCGGTATTTAAAGCATCTTTGACTTGGCTCGGTTGTGATATGCCAAAACCAATAACTCCTGGTGCAGCACGATATTGTTTTAAACTAGCCACTAATTGTTTAGCCGATGATGATTTGTTTTCATCTTCAGCACTTACCGGCATATCAACGCCGGTTACTCCAGCTCGGCTAAGAACATAGGTATAACCATGACTAAATGATGCCACTTCTTTTAAGCTATCTTCACTAGCATTCGGTGGAGCGATAAATATGGGTGCTACGTTAGCTGCTAAAGCCGCTTTTCGAAACGGTAAGCTTTCTCGCAGAGGTAAATCCGCAATAAGTACTGAATCTACACCCGCTTCGCCCATATCTTGGTAAAACTTATAAATGCCACGAGCAAAGACTAAGTTACCGTACAAGAGTAAACCAATAGGGATTTGTGGTGCATATTCACGCACTTGTTTTAAAATATCTATGCAAACATCAGTATTTACTCCTGATGCTAAAGCACGTTTACCTGCTTCTTGTATGGTAATGCCGTCTGCACTTGGATCTGAAAAAGGAATACCTAATTCAAGTGCATCTACACCAGCATCAATTAAGGTTTTAATGATTTTTAAAGATTGCTCGGCATTAGGATCACCAATGGCAACAAAGGGAATAAAAGCACCTTCATTTTTTGCAGCTAAATTAGCAAAACAATCAA
>Ga0209395_1008750_pt1 | contig 10233 bp, 5 predicted proteins | sample GOMGulsemesocosm_3_FD_184635 | JGI IMG/M metagenome (GOLD analysis project Ga0209395, IMG submission 184635) | Methane-oxidizing microbial communities from mesocosms in the Gulf of Mexico - GOM9D Gulf of Mexico (SPAdes) (version 2) | ecosystem: Environmental > Aquatic > Marine > Cold seeps... | reverse complement strand
TCAGAAAAAGTACGGTCAATTATTTTGAAGAAACCACCAATCAGATTTTAGGAAGGTATTTTATTTTAAGTATGACAATGCGCTTAAAGCCCAAATCAAATCCAAAAAAGAAAATGCGCTACTAGGTGCTATGCTTAATTTTAATAGATTTTCGTTTCATTTTAAACCCACCTAATTTTTATTCTTAAAAAAAGAAAGCCAGCACTTAAGTGCTGGCTTTTTTTGTACTTCTACTTGAGTTCTTTCTCTAGTATTACTCAGTGAATTAGCATTCGTATTCAATTTTTTCTAGTTCCTACGATTTCTTATTCTTAATTCCCTTTCTTATAATCAGCCATAAACTGTGCCAATCCAATATCTGTTAGAGGATGATTTAGTAAGCCTTTTATAGATGATAAAGGTCCTGTCATCACATCGGAGCCCAATTTTGCACAATCAATTACATGCATTGTATGACGTACTGAGGCCGCCAAAATCTGAGTCTCAAAACCATAATTATCATAAATCTGTCTGATTTCAGAAATAAGGTTTAAGCCATTGGTAGAAATATCATCCAAACGACCAATAAAAGGAGAAACAAAAGTGGCTCCCGCCTTGGCAGCCAACAAAGCCTGTCCAGCAGAAAACACAAGCGTAACATTTGTTTTAATTCCTTTATCAGAAAAATATTTACAGGCTTTTACACCTGCTTCTATCATTGGTAATTTTACGACTATCTGAGGATGTAAAGCCGCTAACTCCTCTCCTTCTTTAACCATTCCTTCAAAATCGGTTGCAATAACCTCTGCACTCACTTCCCCCGCTACTAAATTACAAATGGTACTATAATGATTTAAAATAGTAGCTTTACCGGTAATCCCTTCTTTTGCCATTAAAGAAGGATTTGTTGTTACTCCATCCATGACTCCTAAAGCTTCCGCTTCTTTTATGTCTTCTAAATTTGCAGTGTCTATAAAAAATTTCATGTTGTTTTTTGTTTAAATATTTAAATCAAATAATTATTAATTTCATTACTTATATGTGCTGGAGTAAATCCAAATTTATCATCTAAGACAGTCGCAGGTGCAGAATATCCAAAGTGATTTAATCCCAAAACTTTTCCTTTTTCACCTACCAATCCTTCTAAGTTTATGGTAAGTCCTGCAGTTAATCCAAAACGAGGAACTCCAACAGGTAAAATAGCTTGTTGGTATTCCATTTCTTGACAACGAAAGAGTCCTTCAGAAGGAACAGATACCACCCTAACTTTTATTTTTTCATTTAACATTTTACTCGCTTCAATCAAAGTAGAAACCTCTGAACCACTCGCTAAAAGAATAACATCAGGAGTTCCTTCACAATCAAGCACTGTATAGCCTCCTTTTGTTGCCTTCAATGCATTTTGGTAGGGATTTTCTACTGGCAAATTTTTAATGTTTTGTCTAGAAAGTAGTAAAGCGGTTGGCGTGTTCTTGTTTTCCAAGGCCATTTTCCAAGAAACAGTCGTCTCTTCTACATCTGCAGGTCGCAATACCAACATCGCATTTTTTCCACTATGATTTTGTAGTTTCTCCATCAATCTTATTTGTGCCTCATGCTCTATAGGTTGATGTGTTGGACCATCTTCACCTACACGGAAAGCGTCGTGTGTCCATATATAAACTACAGGAAGTTCCATTAATGCAGATAAGCGTACCGCAGGTTTCATATAATCAGAAAATACAAAAAAGGTTGCACAGACCGGGATCACTCCACCATGAAGGGCTACTCCATTCATAATACACGCCATTGTTAATTCACATACTCCTGCTTGTAAAAATGCTCCAGAAAAATCATTTTTACTCAAAGGTTTCGTGTTTTTCAAGAATCCATCTGTCTTGTCAGAATTTGACAAATCAGCAGATGAAACAAGCATGTTTTCAATTTCATTTGCAAAAGCACTTAAAACTGTTGCAGATGCTACACGTGTTGCAGCATTTGGACTTTGTTCTATTTTTGAAAAATCAAAATCGGGAATATTTCCTGATAAAAAATAGTTCAATTTAATAGCCAATTCTTTATTTTCTATAGCCCATTTTTTTGCTGATTTTTTCTTTTCAGTTGTCTGTTTAATAAGTTCCTCTTTTCTATGTAAGAATAACTTTTTAACTTCAGGAAATATTTTAAAAGCGTTTTCGGGGTCACCCCCTAAGTTTAGAATCGTGGCTTTATAACTTGCTCCTGCCGCTGAAATGGGCTGGCCATGTGTGGCTGTTTCCCCTTCAAAATTTTCTCCCGAATCTTTTAAACAGCCTTTTCCCATGATTGTTTTACCAATAATAAGTGTTGGTTTATCCTCACTCTTATTCGCAAACCTTAGTCCTTCTCTAATTTCATCTGCATCGTTTCCGTCAATTATGATTACATTCCACCCCCATGCTACGTATTTTTTTGCAGTATCTTCAGAGGTCACATCATCAACTGTTGTAGATAACTGAACATTATTCGCATCATAAAACATGATGAGATTGCTCAAGCCTAAATGCCCAGCAATTCGTCCAGCTCCTTGAGAAATTTCTTCTTGAATCCCTCCATCGGATATAAAAGTATACGTTTTGTGTGCCATCCATTCACCAAATCGCGCCACTAAAAACCGTTCTGCTATTGCTGCCCCAACAGCCATCGTATGTCCTTGTCCCAAAGGACCAGAAGTATTTTCAACACCTCTTTTAACATCTACTTCTGGATGCCCAGGAGTGACACTACCCCATTGTCTGAATTTCTTTAAATCATCCATTTCATAGTTCCCTGACAATGCCAATACTGAATACAGCATTGGAGACATATGACCTGGATCTAAAAAAAATCGATCTCTATGCGCCCAATTCATATCTGCTGGGTCGTAGTTTAAAAATTCAGAGTACAATATATTTATAAAGTCTGCTCCACCCATGGCGCCACCTGGATGACCTGATTTTGCTTTTTCTACCATCGCCGCTGATAAAATTCTGATATTATCTGCAGCCATTAATTCAATGTTTTTTTTCATATTTTATATTGGAATAGCAATCCTATTAAATTAAAAACAAATTCAAACGGACTACTTAAATCTACTAGTTATTAATCACTTACACTGTTGTTCTCATAATTTAAAAGCATTGCAACAATTGTAATTCTCGCTTTTAAATGTTCTGTTCGTATTTTTTAGTTCTTTAACTTCAATAGCTACCTCCACTAAAAAACTCTTACTCACTTAGTATAACATTCGTAATCTTAAAAGAATACGCATATTTAGATGGTAATTCATCTGGTGTAAGGTTTGGTACTTTAAGAAGTAATTTCTTTCCTTTTTGCTCAAACTCAATTTTTAAATCCGTTCCAAGCAATGTGATTTCGGTATTATTTGAAACCCTAATGTTTCTTATTTCTAATGTTTCCTTAGGCCATTTAGGCACCATTGCAAAAACATCATTTCCTTTTTTTGTAAAGAAAATCTCACGTACCCCATAACCAGGTTCAGGATCTATGGTTTGTTTCAAAATAAAATCAGCTGGTAAATAATGAGTTCCCTCTGGCTTCCAATCTTTTTTACCCTTTTTAGACCACTGGCAAGCTCGATTCCATTTTCTTGTTCCATAAATAGCTTCTCCATTTACTTTTAGCCAATCTCCTATAGCTAGCAACCTATCCTGCATAATTGGTGGAATATTACCATTGGCATCTGGCCCAATATCTAATAATAAGTTTCCTCCATTACTTACTACATTCAACAATAAATAGATCAATGTTCTATCTGAAGCATAATCCCATGAATCTTCATTGGCATTGTACCCGAAAGAAAAACCAATACCCCTACATTCTTCCCATGGTTTACTACCATCAAGTTCTGATTGATATTCTGTTGTAAAATATCCGCCATGATTGAATCGAGTACCATCTCCCCATCTATCATTCACAACTACTGATTCTGCCACAGCGGACTCGTTAAACAACCATGTCAACAATTCTTTTGAATGCCATGTCTCTGGTTTTGCATCCCAATCTCCGTCCGACCAAATAAGATCTGGCTTGTAATTTTCTACTAAATCTTTAAATTGTGGATGCATATGGTCCAAGGCAAATTTTTCTTTATCTTTTTTCCATAATGGATTGAACCATTCGTATAAGGAATAATAAGTTCCAAATTTCACATCTGTCTTTTTTACCGCTACTTCTAATTCTTTTAGTAAGTCCCTTTTAGCTCCAACATCTTTGGCATTCCAAGGGAATCCCCAAGTCTTATCAGCTTCTTTGCTAGGCCATAGGGTAAATCCATCGTGATGTTTGGAAGTAATCATCATATATTTTGCGCCCGCATCCTTAAAAAGCTTAGCCCATTTATCAGCATTAAAAGCTCTTGCAGTAAATAGTTCTCCAAAATCGTAATAACTAAAATGAGGACCATAAGTTTCCTTATGATGATCATACACTTCAGTTCCTGTAAATTTTCCATTTCCAAAAAGTGATTTACTTTCCATCCAATACTGATACCATTCTGAATAGGTACCCTTAGGACTCCATGCGGGAACAGAATACGGTCCCCAATGAATAAAAATTCCAAATTTAGCATCTTCAAACCATGGAGCTACTGGGCGACTATCAATGGACTCCCAAGTGGCTTCGTATTTCTTTTGAGCAACAATTGATTGACTCCCAATAATAAGCAGGAACACCCCTCCTAAAACTATGTAACATATATTTTTCATCGTATTTGTTATTATATTTAATTCAGTTTAATATCATTTTTAAAATCCTTTCTAAGTTAATCGATTTAGCTAATTAAAAAGACAACATGCGCACTATTTCCTATAATTACTTTATTCTTTTGATAAATTACTTCTTCTTCGCTCCCTCACAATCAGCTTTCCTACTAGATGTCCCAACTGGTATCAGATAATAAAGTTGTAGGAGCATAATTTACAAAGTAAGCAATATTGAATTCCGGCAAACCCAACTCTATTAAATAATAAATCCCATTATTTTTGTCATTATTTCAAACGACTTAATGCACTTAGCCAACCTCCAGAATGTGTTATCCACCCTTCATCTGTAAACACTTTTGGTTCATCTGTTGCAGCTTTTGGTTCCGTAAATTTGAATTGTTCATCCGATTCAAAACCATTGCAAATAGTACCAGGTATTTTTGTCCAACTCCCAATATATTCATCACCAATACCGTAAATCATACTTTTGGATACATACTTTCCTTTTTCTAAAATTCCAGAATTGACACCAGAAATCCATTGCATATTTCCAGTTGCAATTTTAGCAAACCTTGTATCTCCAGTATAAGATTCTAATTCCAATGCAAGTGCTGCTGCGGAGCCATAAGCACCATTAATACCATGCCACAATCCGCTAAAAGTCAACAAACCTTCATTCTTAAAATACCCCATTGGCAATAAATAAAAAGGATTATCAAAACAAGCAGGTAAAAAATAACCATAGGCGAAATTCCTTATTGTTTCATCCCATAAAGGTGCATCTTGATGTGTACCCCATAGTTTACTCATTTCAATTAAAGGAATTAAATAATGAGGAAATGTAGCTCCGGCATCATAGCCCATATGATGATGTTCCCAAGCTTTCTCCGTAAAATCAACACCATCATATGGCTTAAAATGACCATAAAATCGATCTTCGGGATTGGTAATTGGTATTTGTCTATTCATAAGTAAACGCGCGTAAGAAATTGCTTTCTCTTTATAATATTCCCTACCGGATTTTGTGAGTTCTAATGCCACCCAAGTCATCATTACAAGATCTCTCGTTTTCCATTGTTCTGGCCTTACAAATTCTTTAGTTGCCCCATAAACAAATGGATTAAAACCATCATTAGGTTGAACCACTCCCCCGTAATCTACACCACCAGGATAGTGAATTGGTCCGTTTTTATCCAACCAATTAAAAGATAATTCAGCACGAGCTACATATTCCTTCGCTTTCGATGGATTAATTTTTAACAACTGTCTACTAGCTTTCACAAAGCTTAGTGCTCCTTTTACAACATCACCTGTAATTACGTTGGTATGTTTTGGCCACTCGTGAATTATAGCTCCATTTCCTTTTTTAAGTTCCTTTGCCTTGTCTTGACAAAAGGCTATATAATCTGTCCCTATAAGAATTTGATCAACAACTTTTTTTCTCTCAGTAATTGATATTTCATTTGATTTGAATTCCAATACATCTAACAAACCAATTAACATGGAAGCATGACTATTCACTTCCCGTAAATAATTACCACAATCTTGCCAACCTCCTCCCTGAGCAAATTCAGGACCAATATTTTTTAAGTTTTTATTTCTTAATTTGATTCTTCCATCTAGTTGTGTTAATGAAACAGTTTTCCAGGTTTTATCCCAAAGTAAGTCTTGTTTTATTTCAAAGGATTTCGAACTAAGTATTACTTTTTCTGCATCCACAATATGACAGACGTAGCTACCTTCATTCCTAATTTCACTAAAATCAATAACCCTCCAGAAGTCATTCCATTTTTGTCCCCAATAACTAACTTCTCCTTTTAAAACCTTTTCTCCTTTACTATTTGAAATATAAAAATGGAGCTTCTGATTAAAAAAATGGTCTGTAGAATTTCTAATTAAAATCCTTTTATCACCGTTTAAATTATATCCAATTCTTGAAAACAAAATATCTCCCTTACTTAATGAAACATTACCGTTATCTTGGGAAAACCCAATAAACTGAACCAACACTAATAAAAATATCACTACTTTTTTCATCTTTTTATCTTACTTGTTAAAATAAATTTGAAATTATTATTTTAGTCTATTCTTTTTTATCTTCGGACGGATGCACCTTTTCAAAATCCAATAGTACTTCTTCTTTGGCCCCCATATAATCTGGCTTGATATTAGATACTCCTCCTGGAATCATATAATAAAAAGTTGTTGGCGCATAATTTATAGAAGCTTTGTTCCAATGCCACAGTTCCATGTCAAACTTCAAACTTGTATTAAAAGGCAATATATCTAATGTTCTTACCTTAGTATTCACCGTATAACCTGGAGTCATATTCCCTTCTCCTGAAGGCTGAGCGATAAATGGATGTGAGAATTTTTCCGCTTTACACCAAGCATAATTGTAATAATCTTCAGTTCCAGTTCCAAAATGTGAAGGGAAGGTTTCTCCATCAATGTATATTTTTTCATCTCCTTCACCCCACCAGCAATAATTAAAAGTACCTTCTTCTTTGGTCCAACTCGTTTTTCCAAGTGGTAAATTATCATTAAACAATGTCAAAACATCACCTACATACACACCTTTTCCTTCAAGCGACACATAATTTACATCTATAATTCCTTCTCCTCCTAACATATTTTTTGGAACTCCTGTATCTACCTTCGTATACTGATGCCAAGAGCTATAAAAATGCATCGATTCTTCTGTCCAGTTATACGGACTAAACTGAAGAGATCCGCTAACATCAACGGTCGTTGTTCCAATATTCTCAAGCGTAATCTTGCAAGATTCCTTAAATGGCATCATCCACTTAGAAGTTAGGTTACCATCCACACTTACTTTATTATACCTTGTTTCAAAAGCGTCAATTCGGTAACCTGCAGCAAAAAAATCACCTATTGGAGCCCATATAGTTTGCTGATTATCAAAAGTACATTTGATAATAATAGACCTCAAAGACTGTGTTGGATTATCTTCTTGGATGCGCATATCTAATTGATTGATCGCTGCACCTCCCTCTTTTTTAGAAATTACTATTTCTTCAGCAGGCGCCAATTTTATATGAAAATCATCAACTTCGGCGATGGTATTTTCTTTATAAAATCTTCCTTCTAACAACATTTGATTTGTTTTCAAAATGATGTCCCTATTTTCTTCTATAGATTTTTCAGTAAAACTTTCAATGATAGTGCCTTCTTCATAGGCTCTATAATCAATATTATAATATAAAATCTCACTTTTTGTTTCCCAAGGGTTTCCCTCTTTAATTAAATCAGACTGATAGGTTATTTTACAAGAGTTGGCATAAGGTATAGGAAAATATAAATTATGCCCTCTTTCGTCTGCAATGGTTTCTGGTGAAACAGAACAACTTAAAGGGTATCCAATTTCTTTATTCTCTCCTACAAAACTTCTTATTGTCTGACTAATTATAGGTTTTTCATTTCCATCAATATAAATTCGTAAAGTACCTTGTCCTCTATTTTCACCGGAACCTGTCATCCAAAAATGAGTGATTGCCCCGGGGGTATTTTCATCCATTAAAACGTATTCTTTCCCATTATTGGTTTGTTCAATCGCTTCCCACTGATTCATATCCCAATTATGAAACCAGTTCTTTTCTGATGGGGAAGTACTTGACCTATCGTAACTACTCACGTGTTTAGCTACAAAATTAACGGAAGGAAAACGAGTAACTTGTTCTCTCGATGTCATTTCTACTAGTAAACTTTTTACACTAATCGCGCTTTTATTTTGAGTTTGAGAACAGCTTATAACTGCAAAAAACACAAGAAGCATACTACTAATACTTAATTTTTTCATATTTGATATTTCTGGTAAAACACTATTAAATTTATAATCATACCAACTCATTTGAAAACGAATAAGCGTATTTATCCTTCCCAATTGGAATTTAGTCTAGAATTATACAACATTGGAATTTCTATTTAGGTCCGAATTTACGTCCACCATAAATAGGTTCCTGATCTACTACTTTAAATCGCAATACTCCCAAGTGATGTTTTCCTGAATTATAAATTTTAAGTTTCACGTACCGTGCCTCTACAGGTTTAAATTCAGCCATGTATTGTTGATTGATTGCTAAAGTTGAAATTTTTCTCCCATCACCATAAGAAGTCCAGTTTTTACCATCCATAGATGTAAAATATTCAAACTCATAACCGTTTTTATAATACACTTCCTTTTTTGATTTTGCCTCAATATATCCAAATGCAGCATTCACATAATACACATCAGATACATTGCCAAGGTCCAAAATCAACGCTCCTTCCTTTCCTTCACCTTTCCAATAAGTTTCCGTTTTTCCATCAGTTGCAAAAGAAGCCCTACTGTTTGCAATACTCCCAACTGCCATTATTTTTCTACCTACTGCCACTCCTTTTTCAACAATTTGGAATTTGGCATTAACAGGTAATAGTTGCGGAAGTAATTTCTCAATTTCATCTCTATTTCTTAATTCTTTAATATTAGGATTTATACCTGCGTTTTCTTTAATCCATTCGGGGAAATCTCCAGCTTCCTTTTTATAATAGTAAGCTTCTCCACGTACATTATAATCATGTGATCCGTTCGCCAAATAAGGCTCATGTGAACTACCAATTACCACATTGTCTTTTATTTCAATTCCTCTAGAACCATTATCTATATAAATTCCATGACTATAGGCACTGCAAAACCTTGCCGCTGGATATACTACATTTTCAATATAATTTGCAAACCATTTTGTTCCGGGAGATGCTCCCAAATTGTATATAGCTGCAGTATCTCCCAGTTTTGTAGTCACATTGGTAATTTTATTATGTGCTACTAGTACACCTCCAGCAACTGTAGGGTGATTGTAAGCTTTGTCGGAACCATCTTTCCAGAAAGCAAAGTTATCAACGTCATAACGTCCCCAACCCCATCCAAGGGTAATTCCCCCCGCTGAAGAGCCGTTAATTGAATTGTTTACGATAGCAGCATCTTTCACATACGAGCATTTGATAGCACAAACATCCCAGTATTCAACCCCTACATTTTCAATCCTATTGTTATCAATAATAATTTCACGGCTTATTTTATCAGGAACGATATGATGATCTTGTAAGTTACCAATGGCTATGGCTGAACCTGAAATATCAGTAAAAGTATTTCCAAAAATAGTAACGTATTGGTTGTTTGTATCAAAATTTAAGGCCGTTCCTCCAAGATTCTGAAAGGTATTTCCTTTCATTATTACATTTCTTGAATTTTTAAAGTGAATATTCCCAGGAATATCAACCAATCCTTCAAAAGCATCTTCAATAGACTGGTAATCAGGATCTGTTAAAATAGCACCTGATTGGATACTTACATAACCTGTAGACGTTGAAGGTTGTTTCCAGTTTGCATGAGCAAATGTGATTCCTTCAAAGGATACATTTTCTACTCCATCAGCATCAACAAGTTTCTCTACATTTGAGATCACCACTTCTGCGTTATTTAACTGTTCTCCTTTCATAGGTTTGTAATAAATAGTACGATTCTTTTTATCTA
>Ga0209395_1008749_pt1 | contig 10234 bp, 6 predicted proteins | sample GOMGulsemesocosm_3_FD_184635 | JGI IMG/M metagenome (GOLD analysis project Ga0209395, IMG submission 184635) | Methane-oxidizing microbial communities from mesocosms in the Gulf of Mexico - GOM9D Gulf of Mexico (SPAdes) (version 2) | ecosystem: Environmental > Aquatic > Marine > Cold seeps... | reverse complement strand
CGATTATGGGTAAAATCATTGGTATCGATTTAGGTACAACTAACTCTTGTGTATCAATCTTAGATGGCGACACTGCTCGCGTAATCGAGAATGCTGAAGGTGATCGTACTACTCCGTCAATCATCGCATACACTGCAGATGGTGAAACTTTAGTTGGTCAGCCTGCAAAACGTCAAGCTGTAACAAATCCTGAAAACACGCTGTTTGCAATCAAGCGTATGATCGGTCGTCGCTTTGAAGATGAAGAAATTCAACGTGACATCAAAATTATGCCTTACAAAATTGTTAAAGCTGACAATGGTGATGCATGGGTAGAAGCGAAAGGCCAAAAAATGGCTCCGCCACAAATCTCTGCTGAAGTTTTGAAAAAGATGAAGAAAACAGCTGAAGACTACTTAGGTGAAGCAGTTACTGAAGCTGTTATTACAGTTCCAGCTTACTTCAATGATTCACAACGCCAAGCAACGAAAGATGCTGGCCGTATTGCTGGTCTTGATGTTAAGCGTATCATCAACGAACCAACTGCTGCTGCATTTGCTTACGGTGTAAACACGGCTAAAGGCGATAGCGTTGTTGCTGTATATGACCTTGGTGGTGGTACATTCGATATCTCTATTATCGAAATCGATGAAGTTGATGGCGAAAAAACATTTGAAGTATTAGCGACTAACGGTGATACGCACTTAGGTGGTGAAGATTTCGATACACGTCTAATCAACTACCTAGTAGCAGAATTCAAAAAAGAACAAAACTTTGACCTAACAAACGATCCGCTAGCAATGCAACGTCTAAAAGAAGCTGCAGAAAAAGCGAAAATCGAACTGTCTTCAGCATCACAAACTGATGTAAACCTACCTTACATCACTGCTGATGCGTCAGGTCCTAAGCACCTTAACATCAAAGTTACTCGTGCTAAATTAGAGTCACTAGTAGAAGATCTAGTTAAAGCAACAATGGAACCACTACGTATTGCATTACAAGATGCAGACCTAGCTGTTGGCGACATTAACGACATCATCCTAGTTGGTGGCCAAACGCGTATGCCTATGGTTCAAGCCGCTGTTACTGAATTCTTCGGTAAAGAAGCACGTAAAGACGTTAACCCTGATGAAGCAGTTGCAATGGGCGCAGCGATTCAAGGTGCAGTACTTTCTGGCGACAAAACAGACGTACTTCTTCTAGATGTTACACCTCTATCTCTAGGTATTGAGACTATGGGTGGTGTTATGACTAAGCTTATCGAGAAAAACACAACTATCCCGACTAAAGCGTCACAAACATTCTCAACAGCTGAAGATAACCAAGCTGCTGTAACCGTTCACGCAATTCAAGGTGAGCGTAAACGTGCTGCTGACAACAAATCACTAGGTCAATTCAACCTAGAAGGTATCCGTCCTGCACAACGTGGTATTCCACAAATCGAAGTTGCTTTCGATATTGATGCTGATGGTATCTTACACGTATCTGCTACAGATAAAGATACTGGTAAAGAGCAAAAAATCACAATCCAAGCGTCTTCTGGTCTTTCTGATGAAGAAGTTGAAGCAATGGTACGTGATGCTGAAGCAAACTCTGCTGAAGATGCTAAATTCGAAGAGCTAGTACAAGCACGTAACCAAGCTGATGCAATGGTTCACGGTACACGTAAGCAAATCGAAGAAGCTGGCGAAGCACTACCTGCTGACGAAAAAGAAAAAATCGAAGCGGCTATTGTTGAACTAGAAGCTGCAATTAAAGGCGAAGACAAAGAAGCGATTGAAGCGAAAACTCAAGCGTTGATGGAAGCCGCTCAAAAATTGATGGAAATTGCTCAACAGCAAGCTCAAGCACAACAAGCTGGCGCTGAAGCTGGTGCAGAACAACCGCAAGAGAAAGACGTTGCTGGTGATGTTGTTGATGCTGAGTTCGAAGAAGTGAAAGACGACAAAAAATAATAACGCCTGAGTTATTAGTTTTTAAATAGCAAAGGCGTTGGTGCTTCACCAACGCCTTTCGTGTATCTACATTATTTCAATTTAAGCTGATTATTATGTCAAAACGCGATTATTACGAAGTGCTAGGCGTATCACGCGACGCTAGCGAAAAAGATGTTAAAAAGGCCTATAAACGCCTTGCAATGAAATTTCACCCTGACAGAACGAAGGGTGATAAAGCGATGGAAGAGCAATTTAAAGAAGTTAAAGAAGCTTATGAAGTGCTAAATGATGCACAGAAAAAAGCGGCTTATGACCAATATGGACATGCAGGTGTAAATCAACAAGGCGGACACGGTGGTCAAGGTGACTTCGGTGATATCTTTGGTGATGTGTTTGGTGACATCTTCGGTGGTGGTGGTCGTGGCCGTCAGCAACGCGCTGCACGTGGTAGTGATCTACGTTATAACATGGAACTTACGCTTGAAGAAGCGGTTCGTGGCGTAAGCAAAACGATTCGTATCCCAAGCCAATGTCACTGTGAAGTGTGTAATGGTTCAGGTGCTAAGTCAGGCAGTAAAGCAACAACTTGTGGTACTTGTCATGGTCAAGGCCAAGTACAAATGCGTCAAGGTTTCTTTGCAGTAAATCAAGCTTGTCCAACCTGTCATGGTAAAGGCAAAATCATTAAAGATCCTTGCCGTAAATGTCATGGTGAAGGCCGCTACGAACGTAGCAAAGATCTAAAAGTAACAATTCCTGCAGGTGTTGATACTGGCGATCGTATTCGTTTAACTGGTGAAGGCGAAGCGGGCGATATGGGGGCACCATCTGGTGATCTGTATGTGCAAGTAAGTGTTCGTCAACACGCAATCTTTGAGCGTGATGGCAGCAACCTTTATTGTGAAGTACCAATTAGCTTTACACATGCTGGTATCGGTGGCGAAATCGAAGTACCGACTTTAGATGGTCGCGTTAAATTAAAAGTACCAGCAGAAACGCAGACTGGTCGCATGTTCCGTTTACGCGGTAAAGGCGTGAAATCAGTACGTGGTGGCGCAACAGGTGATTTACTGTGTAAAGTAATACTTGAAACGCCTGTTAAGTTAAACACTGAACAAAAAGATTTACTACAACAGTTTGAAGCATCGCTAAATAATGCGTCAGCAAAGAAACACAAGCCTAAATCAGAAGGTTTTTTTGATGGTGTTAAAAGCTTCTTTGATGATTTAACTAAATAACTAAATCATCTTATAGATTTCGTTATGCTAAAGCCGCAGTTTTTACTGCGGCTTATTTTTATCAATCATTATTACTTTTTTAGTTTCTACTTAATCGCTCTTGATGGGAGTCGTATTACGTAAAAAAGCTTGGGTGAGTTGCTGATATAGCATGTCTATACTTGGGCGCTCTTGAATATGTTCAAACAAACAAGTGTGCGCACTCGCCTTCACTAATGGTGCCTTACCTAGCATTTCATAACAAAGATTGACTGGTTTAATTAATTCATCGAGTAGTACATCAATTAATATAAATGCTTGCGCCAGTACGATCTTACGACCGCCTTTTTTTAGTATCACGCGTTGTGCAGTACCAACGATCTTTCGACCATTAATATTTAAATTGTAATCACCGTCGCAATAAGAGAAGGGAGTTTCAGCCGCTTCACTTTCTAACCCATATTGGGAAAAAAAGTCATTGAGTACCGTACACAAATTTATATAAGCAGCAGCTGTAGAATAAGGTGTTTTTTCTGGCCAAATATAGATGTGAGATAAGTTGATGATACCGGGTGATTGAGGAACTGGCGCGCCCCCAGTTTGTCTCGATAATACCTGCCAAGATTGTTCTGCAAGCGCTTGTTTCAGCATATTCGATTCAGGCCATTTATTCCCTGCCGGTAATACCAATGTTGGTGTCTTCGCTTGCCATAACATTAAGCATTGGTTTAATTCATCCTGTTTTATCTGGGATATGAATTGTGCTTCTTTAGCGAAAGCATTATCTATATCGATACTGTTAAAACGGATGGACTTATTTTTAGGTGGCGGCATTTTAAAATCTATGGTTTGGACTGTTATTACTACTTTAAGCTTTATCTCTTGTAACTACAAACCCTTAAGTTGGTGCGGTATAGACTAACTGAATGTGGTTTCATCTTGTTCTTCAGTATTTCTGGTTACAGGATATATAATAAATTGTTGACGTGTGATTGATTATATAAATATAACGCTGCCTATTCGTATGAAATTGATTACACTTTCATTATTAGTAGAAGTGCAATGATTTAGCTGTTGTTTAATGGTTATGGAGGTTAAATGTATTACGGTTTTGATATTGGCGGTACTAAGATAGAATTTTCGGTATATAACACAGCACTAGAATGTGTTTTTAATGAGCGGATCCCCGCACCTACCGAAGATTATGAAGAATTATTAGATGCACTCGATACTTTTATTTTTAAAGCAGATAAAAAATTTGGTTGCAAAGGACTTGTCGGGATTGGTTACCCAGGTGTCATGGACGCTGAAACGAATGCATTAGTGTGCTCAAATTTACCCAGCTTACATGGACACAATTTACAGTCAGATTTACAAAAACGGATTAACCGTGATGTAAAAGTTCAGAATGACGCTAATTGCTTCGCGCTGTCGGAATGTTATAAAGGTGCAGCTGAAAATGCTGAAATCGCGATTGCGGTGACGCTCGGTACAGGCTTAGGTGGTGCGATCTGCATTAATAAAACTATTTTATCAGGGCACAATTTTGGCGCTGGTGAATTTGGTCATATGGCGATCCCTGGTACTATGCTGCAGCGTTACCCTGACCTACCTGTTACGCACTGTGGTTGTGGTGGTCATTCTTGTTTGGAAACCTATTGTTCAGGCACTGGCCTTGCTGCGTTATATAAGCATTACAAAATACATATGAATGGCTCGTGTAGTGAAGAACAGGCGTTAAAAGGACCCGATATTATTACTGCTTATGAAGCTAATGAAATGGTCGCCGTTAAAACTGTGACTGTATTTTTAGATATTTTAGCCGCGGCGCTAGGGAGTCTGATTATGGCTCTCGATCCTAATGTTATTGTGTTTGGTGGCGGGTTAGCACGATTTGAAGCTTTATATTCAATATTACCTGAAAAAATGGATGCTTACGTGTTTAGTAATATGAAGTTACCCGCTTTAAAACAGGCTGAATTTGGTGGCGAAGGTGGCGTGCGTGGCGCGGCGCTGTTGAACTATAAATAAGCCTTTTGGCGTTTATTAAATACTGAATATTGTTTAAGGGACGAAATTTTTATTTATTCCCTTGTTTTTAAATAAATCGCCCATATCTAATTATTTAAGCAACACAGTCACTGTGTTTATCATTAAGAATTATGGAAGTTTAATTATGTCTGAATTTGCAACAAGTGAACAAAAAGGTAGTTACGGTATTGGTCTACAAATGGGTCAACAACTTGCAGCTAACCCATTCGAAGGTCTAGATATTTCAGCTGTTCAAGCTGGTCTTGCTGATGCGTTCGCTGGTTTAGAAAGCAAAGTGAGCAATGAAGAGCTAAATGATGCTTTTAAACTAATCCATGAGAAATTAGAAGCTGAAAAAGCTGAAAAATCTAAAATTTTTGCTGCTGAAGGTGAAAAATTCTTAGCTGAAAATTCAGAACGTGAAGAAGTAACTGTAACTGAATCTGGTCTACAGTACGAAGTTATCGCACGTGGCGACATTGAGCAAAAACCAACTGCAGAATCTACAGTACGTGTTCACTACCATGGCATGTTAACAGACGGTTCTGTATTTGATAGCTCTGTTGAACGTGGTCAACCTGCTGAGTTCCCAGTTGGTGGCGTAATCGCTGGTTGGACTGAAGCACTACAACTAATGAATGTTGGTGATAAATTTAAACTATCTATCCCACACAACCTTGCTTATGGCGAACAGGGCGCAGGCGCTGCAATCGGTCCATTCCAAGCACTAGTATTTGAAGTAGAACTATTAGACATCATCTAATCAGTCCTATTACAGACTAGCTAAACGCCTTGTTCATAGCGATATGAGTAAGGCGTTTTTTTATGTCTAAAATATGTATTCTGTTAATTCGTTCGTGCTACATCATCACGAATTTTGCTATTTATATAGTAGTGAAACCTAAAATTATCACTACCTATAAAGGTATAAATTTATTGTGTGGCTGATATAGTTGCTGCTGAGCCATAATTATTTAGGTAAGATGTTTTTTGATTTAGATCAATTAATGGATAATGAGTAATGGCAACATATAACGATTTTAACTGGAAATACGCATTAGTATTTTTAATTGTATTCTTAACAATACCTACGATGCACTTATGGGCTGGCCTATTTGGTATCTTCGGTTGATTGCTAATATTCAGTATAAAAAAACCCGCATTCTAGCACTTAGAATAGCGGGTTTTTTTATGCCTAAATTATGCTTAAGAAAGCGCAGTCGACTCTGTTGATGTGTTTCTATGAGTGTTATCATCAAAGTACTTTAACTATTTGATTAATGATAAACACAGGGAGAAGTCTAGATGGGACAAGCAGTAAGAGTCGCGGTTATGGGTTGTAATGGTCGTATGGGCCGCACGATTTTAGAAGCTATTCAAGATAGTGATGGCGCAGCTGTTGTTGGTGCTGCAATCGAACGTCCTGAGTGCAACTTCTTAGGTGCTGATGTTGGTGAGTTAGCTGGTCTCGGTTCACTCGGTGTTAAAGTCGTGAGTAGCCTTGCTGATGTGGTGAATGATTTTGATGTGATTGTCGACTTTACGACGACGGAAGCTACATTGAATCATCTTGAGTTTGCTGTTGCTAACAATAAGAAAATAGTCATTGGTACAACAGGCTTTAGTGATGAACAAAAACAACAAATACATGATGCTGGTAATACGATAGGTGTGGTATTTGCGCCAAACATGAGTGTCGGTGTTAATGTAATGTTTAAACTGTTAGAAATGGCGGCTAAAGTCATGGGCGACTACACTGACATTGAGATCATTGAAGGTCATCACCGTTATAAAGTTGATGCTCCGTCTGGTACAGCATTAGGCATGGGTGAGGTGATCGCTGATACATTAGGTCGCGACTTGAAAAAAGTAGCTGTGTATGGCCGCGAAGGTAATACCGGTGAGCGAGAGCGAGAAACCATTGGTTTTTCTACTATTCGTGCGGGTGATTTAGTGGGTGAGCATACAGCAATGTTTGCTGATATCGGTGAACGTATTGAAATTACACATAAAGCATCAAGCCGTATGACATTTGCAAAAGGTGCGATACGTGCATCTGCTTGGGTATTTTCCCAAGAGAAAGGCTTGTATACAATGCAAGATGTCCTTGATCTTAAATCTTAAATTTAAAACATAAAATAAAACAGTTGCGTAACATTTATTTTATCTGTATTATGCGCGGAATTTGCCAAAATTTAGTAATTCAGAGGTTGTTTTTTAAATCTCGAATTACTATGCTGTGTGACAGCCTGGGGTAAATAGTTGATTTATTTTATTATTTTTCTATCTATTTTTTGGAGGTTGTCTTGAGTAATATCGCCTTGTTGGTGTTGGAAGACGGAACAGTTTTCCGTGGTGTGTCTATCGGTGCAGAAGGTCATTCGGTAGGTGAAGTGGTTTTTAATACTTCAATGACTGGTTATCAAGAAATATTAACCGATCCTTCCTATTCTCGCCAAATCGTTACTCTCACTTACCCACATATCGGAAACACCGGTACAAATGATGAAGATGCCGAATCTTCAGATGTTCATGCTTGTGGACTAATCATTCGAGATCTTCCGCTAATCACTTCTAATTTTCGTAATCAACAATCACTCACTGACTATTTAAAAGAACGTAATGTTGTTGGTATTGCTGATATTGATACTCGTAAACTTACACGTATTTTACGTGAAAAAGGTGCGCAAGCGGGTTGTATTATCGCAGGTGAAAACCTAGATGAAACACACGCATTAGAACTTGCTAAAGCTTTCCCTGGCTTAAAAGGCATGGATTTAGCGAAAGAAGTGACCGTTAAAGAATCATACGAATGGAACCAAGGTAGTTGGACATTAACGGGTGGTTTACCTGCTGATGCTACAGACTCTCGTTTCCACGTAGTTGCTTATGATTATGGTGTTAAGCGTAATATCTTACGTATGTTAGTTGATCGCGGTTGCCGTCTAACGGTTGTACCTGCACAAACGCCTGCGAAAGATGTACTCGCGTTAAATCCGGATGGTGTATTCTTATCAAATGGCCCTGGTGATCCAGAACCGTGTGATTATGCAATCACAGCAATTAAAGAAATTTTGACTACAGATATTCCTGTATTTGGTATTTGTTTAGGTCACCAATTACTTGCATTAGCAAGTGGTGCTAAAACATTAAAAATGAAGTTCGGTCATCACGGTGCGAACCACCCTGTAAAAGACATGGAACGAGACGTTGTAATGATTACGGCGCAAAACCATGGTTTCGCAGTAGATCAAACAACGTTACCGGAAAATCTAGTAATGACGCACAAGTCATTATTTGATGACTCTTTACAAGGTATTCATCGTACTGATAAAGCCGCATTTAGCTTCCAAGGTCATCCTGAAGCAAGTCCTGGTCCACACGATGCAGCTCCACTTTTCGATCACTTTATAGAGCTGATGGAAAAGAGTACGGAAAAAAGCAAAGCCTAAGCCTGATACCTAGTAGAGAATTGAACTATGCCAAAACGTAATGATATAAAAAGTATTCTAATCTTGGGCGCAGGTCCTATCGTAATCGGTCAAGCGTGTGAGTTTGACTATTCCGGTGCTCAAGCTTGTAAAGCACTTCGTGAAGAAGGCTACCGAGTTATTCTCGTTAACTCAAACCCTGCAACCATTATGACAGACCCAGAAATGGCAGACGCGACTTACATCGAGCCGATCCATTGGGAAGTTGTGCGTAACATCATTGAAAAAGAACGTCCAGATGCGGTATTACCGACTATGGGTGGTCAAACGGCATTAAACTGTGCGCTTGAATTAGAAAGCAACGGTGTTTTAGCTGAATTCGGTGTTGAACTAATCGGTGCAACAGCGGATGCAATCGACAAAGCGGAAGACCGTAGTCGTTTTGATAAAGCAATGAAAGCGATTGGCCTTGAAACGCCACGTGCAGGTATTGCTCATACAATTGAAGAAGCAAAAGGTGTACTGGCTGAGGTTGGTTTCCCATGTATTATTCGTCCATCATTCACTATGGGTGGTACGGGTGGCGGTATCGCTTATAACATGGAAGAGTTTATTGACATTTGTACGTTAGGTTTAGACCTTTCTCCAACAACTGAATTATTGATCGATGAATCACTCATTGGTTGGAAGGAATACGAAACTGAAGTTGTACGTGATAAAAATGACAACTGTATCATCGTATGTACAATTGAAAACTTTGACCCAATGGGCATTCATACTGGTGACTCAATTACGGTTGCACCAGCACAAACACTCACGGATAAAGAATACCAAATTATGCGTAATGCATCGATGGCTGTTCTACGTGAAATTGGTGTTGAAACGGGTGGTTCAAATGTGCAGTTTGGTATTAATCCTGAAGATGGCCGTATGGTTATCATCGAGATGAACCCACGTGTATCTCGTTCATCAGCACTTGCATCAAAAGCAACAGGTTTCCCAATTGCTAAAATTGCTGCAAAGCTAGCGGTAGGTTACACACTAGACGAATTATCAAATGATATTACAGGCGGCGCTACGCCAGCATCATTTGAACCAACACTGGATTACGTTGTTACTAAGCTACCACGCTTTAACTTCGAAAAATTTGCTGGTGCTAACGATCGTTTAACCACACAGATGAAATCTGTGGGTGAAGTCATGGCGATTGGTCGTAACTTCCAAGAATCAATGCAAAAAGCATTACGTGGTTTAGAAATCGGCAAGAACGGTTTTGATCCAGAAGTGAACTTAAATGATGAGTCTTCAGCTGCTAAAATCCGTCAAGAGCTAACAGAAGCGGGCGCTGAACGTATCTTCTACATTGCTGATGCTTTCCGTAGCGGTATGTCTCGCGATGAAATCTATGCAATCACGCGTGTTGATCATTGGTTCCTAGTGCAAATTGAAGACATCGTTAATGTTGAAGCAAACGTAAGTAAAGTAGGTCTAGCTGGTCTTGACGAAACGTTATTACGTCAACTTAAGCGTAAAGGTTTCTCTGATTTACGTCTGTCTAAACTTGCTGGTGTAAGTGAAAACGAAGTACGTAAATTACGTCACCGTTTAGAGATCTTACCGGTTTACAAACGTGTTGATA
>Ga0209395_1008748_pt1 | contig 10234 bp, 8 predicted proteins | sample GOMGulsemesocosm_3_FD_184635 | JGI IMG/M metagenome (GOLD analysis project Ga0209395, IMG submission 184635) | Methane-oxidizing microbial communities from mesocosms in the Gulf of Mexico - GOM9D Gulf of Mexico (SPAdes) (version 2) | ecosystem: Environmental > Aquatic > Marine > Cold seeps... | reverse complement strand
ATCAATGCCGGTGAGCGGGCCTACCAAAAATTGAACCAACTAGGCATGCGTTTGTTGGCCAATGATGGTTTGCTGGTGTCGGCGTCCTGCTCCATGCATTTAAGTGAAAGCAGTCTGGATAGAATTTTGTGTCAGGCCGGACGTCACCTGGATCGTCATGTTCAAATTATTGAGCGCGGTAGCCAAGGGCCGGATCATCCGGTGCACCCCGGCATTGCGGAGACCCGTTATATTAAGAGTGTGATGTGCCGGGTAGCGTATAACGTTTAGCGTGAATGCCAGCTACGTACACTGCAGTGTACGTAGCTGGCTGGCATCATTAATAGAGGTGCCGTTAAGCGCTAGCGCCGTCTTTGACGATGGTGACTTTAGGCACCAAAAAACCATTAAAGTTAGTGGCGCAGGTATTGGCATAAGCCCCCATGTTGGGAATGTCCAAGATGTCACCCGCGGCACTGTTGGCCGGCAATAAAAACGGCTGATCAAACATATCCAGCGAATCACAGGTGGGTCCGGCGATGGTCCAGGGAATCAGCTTTCCATCTCTTCTGCTTTTCAATTCATAACCAAAATCTTCTTTTAATTCCATTAGTCCGTTGTAATAACCGCAATCTAAAAACGCCCAATTCTTTTGTTGGCGAGTGGTGGTGCTAACTATCTGGCAGCTGAGAGTGCCAGCAGCGGCGATTAAAAAGCGGCCGGGTTCGGCCACCAACTTCACTTCACTGGGCAAGCTGGCTAACACCTCGTGTAAAGGCTGCATTAGGGTGGTAAGCGATGGGCCATTTTCAGCAATGGCACAGGGAAAACCGCCGCCCAGGTTTAACAGTTTTAGTGGTAAACCCGACTTAAGCATGTGCGCCAATACAATTTTACATTCATCGATGGCCTCTATCCAACTTTGTACTCGAGTGCATTGTGAGCCCACATGAAACGTTAATCCGGCCACCGGCATATTTTGGTGAGCGGCATAATTAATGAGGTGTTTGGCGGCGTTTACATCCATACCAAACTTGGTAGTTAATGGCCAAACGGCGCCCACACCACTGGTACTGAGGCGTAACTCATACTGGGCGTTGGGAGCCAGGGTAAATAATTTATCCAGCTCTTCCTGACAATCGAAGGCAAACCAGTTGATGCCATATTCAACGGCCGCTTTGATGCTGGCGGGGGTTTTAATGGGGTTGCTGAATATGATGTGCTCGGGTGGCACCCGCAACGCCTGCATGAGTTCAAGCTCCCCTTGAGAGGCGATCTCAAAACCCACTCCAAGCTGCTTAAGGTGTTTTAACAAGGGCGGTAAGGGATTGGCTTTCACTGCAAAATGCGCTTTCACCTGGGGCAGGGCAGCTCTGAATTGGGTTACCTGTTGCTCAATGGTGCTCAGGTTTATGGTGAGTTCCGGCCCATTATATGTTTCATCTAGGGCCACTGATTTCAGCTGCACCTGTGTTGGCCTTTTGGAGGTTGGCATGGGGTTAACGGGGAAGCGATAGGCTTTTTTCATTGGGTAACCTGCAATCACCTTAGTGTCTATTAGGTTATGCCTTTCGCAATATAAAATGCACATCTACAATGCATAATATGCAAAGAGTTATTTAGCTAACTTAATAGGCAGTGTTGCAAAATGCATAACATTGGCGAACTGGATAAAAAATTGCTGGAGCTGCTATTAGAAAACGCTCGCACCAGCGTCTCGCAATTGGCCAAGCAGTTGGGGGTGAGTCGGCTCACGGTGCAAAGCCACATGTCGCAGCTGGAGCGCAGTAAGGTCATTCAGGGTTATACCCTACGTTGGCATGAAAGCTTCTTGGGACAGCAGATTAGCGCCCATATCCTAATCGCCACCGATCAAAAGCTTATCGGGAAAATAGTGCGAGCATTAGAAAAAATCAGCGTAATTAAATCGCTCAGTTCCATCAGTGGCGAGTTTGATTTAGTGGCGCAGTTGAAAGCGGCCTCCACTCAAGAACTGGATGAGGCCATGGATGCCATGACCCAAATAGCTGGGGTTACACGCACCCAAACTTCCGTTTTGTTATCAAAAAAATTTGAACGTTAATTCCGCCGCCACTAGTTAGTGGAAATAGGCAGGGCCTCCAGTTGTAACCCAAGCAGTTGCGCGCCGGCATACATATTCTCAATTAGTTTAATGAGTTTTTGCTGTATGGGGGTGATGATTTTTTTACGTTTTGGCAAAGATTGCTGAGCCACATTCACCGGCATTTTTTTCATGTCGCGCATGAGGCGCTTAAATTGCGCGGTAATTTTGTCGGCGATTTCGGCATTGTGAATTTTTAATTCCTGCATGAAACCATTTTCAATATAAAACAGATTTTCGATACCCTGCAATATGGCCAGCATATTGGCACCATCCTGATGGGCAAACGGACTGCGTAAATCGTCTAGTTGTGGCTGGCTTAATAATGGGTGCATGTGGTGATTTAATAACTGAACCTGCAAGGTATCCATGCTTACCTGATACACCCGTTGCAAATTCTCCAGCTTCTGGGGTTGGCGCCACTGCTTGGCGTAATAGCCATGGGCCGGCTCCCAACGGTCGGCCAATTTTTGTAAATTTTTCACCATTAGGGCGCTTAGTATGCGTAAAAATTCGCGGCGACGATTATGGTTTTGTGGGCCAAAATGAGCATCTTCATTTGACAGCTGTGTCTGGGTGGCGGCAGGAGCGTTATTTTCTGATTCAGGGTCTTCTCCTTCTTGCGCTTGATCATGCAGGTGGATGTCGGTATCGACTATTTCTATGCTGTTTTCTTGTGGTACAAAATCTTTGGCGGAACGTTTTCCATTCAGACCAAACAGTAAAAATTCCATGGGGTGAAACCCCACACTGGCAAACCGTTCATCGCTAAAGCCGTGTTGTTGTAAAATATCCTGCTCGGAAATCTTCAGGGTCATGTCATTGATGATGCCGCTTAACGGGTATTGTGGCAGGTAATCGATGTAACCGGCTTCTATGGGCCAGCTGTCCAGTTGTTCGTGAATAATGTCGTAGGTATCGGCATCTTCATGGTGCTGAGGCTTCTCAAAGCGAGGAATTTCATGAAAGAAGCTCACCTGCAAATAAGCCTGGTAGGCTTTTAGCCAGGTATTTTGCGCCTCTTCCAATGATAACGGGTTGGGGTGATGCAATAACGAGGTAATCAAGCCATCCAGTATCTGCGCCTGGTTTAACGCCTCCGACATCTGGGTATATGCGTAAATGTTAGTGGCCGACAGCAATCGCTGGCTGTTAATTTTGATTTTTTCTTGAGCCGGTGCACTTTCTTTGGGCTGCTCGAATAACTGGTCGCAGGCACTTATTGTTAGGCACAGCATGGCGAGCAGCAAGCCGCGCCCCAACTTAGCAAGTAAAGTAATGGTGGAAAAAGTGACGTTCAAGATCAACCCCTTAGGCGGCTGCAAAATGGCGGCTGTATAATTAGGAGAATAAAGCTTAATCTCGCAAACTGATGATGGGCCAATCGTGCTGTTTGGCATGGGCCAGCAAGGTATCGTCGGCGTCCACCACCACAGGGTGGTCCACCAATTCTAAAAGCGGCAAGTCATTGCGTGAATCGCTGTAAAAATAGCTGCCTTGCAATGATAACCCGGTTTTCTCCAACCAGGTTGTTAAGCGTTTCACCTTTCCGTCTTGAAAACTGGGTATGCCGGCCACTTTACCCGTGTATTGGCCGTTTATCACCTCTGGTTCGGTGGCGATAATATCATCCATGGCCAACTCTTTGGCAATGGGCTCGGTCACAAAGAGATTGGTTGCAGTGATGATTAACAGGTAATCCCCTTGTTCACGATGTTTGGCGATTAGCTGGCGGGACTTATTTGAGATAAGCGGCAGAATCTTGTCTTGCATAAAGGTGTTATGCAGCTTGCTCAGTTCTTCCCGGGTAAATTGGGTTAGGGCTTGCAGAGAAAATTCCAGGTACTCATGGATATCCAGCTGGCCTAACTGATACTGCTGCAGGTAGTAGTCGTTTTTATCCTGGTAATATTGTTTGTCTACCAGGCCCTGTTCCACCAGGAACTCTCCCCAGCCATGATCACTGTCGCCGTTGATAAGAGTATTGTCTAAGTCGAATATTGCCAGAGCCACGGTGTTTTCCAATTGTTTCAGTTGTTCTTTTCAGGTGGCATTTTATCCGCTGTATGAAGGCCTGTCTTTAACATTGTAAGGAATATATGAGTTTTTCTTCTTATATCGAAAAGGAATAAAAAATCACTGCTATACCTGACACCAGCTTTAATAGTATGGTGGATATTAATGACTTAAATTAATGGGATAGAGCATGATAGATGCTGATGGCTACCGTCCCAATGTCGGCATCATTCTGGTTAATAAAAAAGCTCAGGTCCTATGGGCCAAGCGTATTGGACAGGATGCCTGGCAATTCCCGCAGGGAGGCATAAAAGAGCATGAAAGTGCTGAGGCCGCTCTCTACCGGGAATTAAGGGAAGAAGTGGGTTTATTACCCGAAGATGTGGAAATTATGGGCTGCAGCAAAGGCTGGCTCAGATACAAATTACCTAAACGCATGGTGCGCCACAACAGCAAGCCTGTGTGTGTGGGGCAAAAACAAAAGTGGTTCCTGTTAAAACTATGCAGCAGCGAAAGCCGCATCAGTTTTGAGTTTGGTGACAAACCCGAGTTTGACGGTTGGCGCTGGACCAGTTTTTGGTATCCCTTAGGTCAAGTGGTGCCCTTTAAACGGGACGTCTATCGTCGTGCCATGCGCGAACTGGCCCCTAAACTATTTGAAATGCAGGCCAAATTGTAAACCATGCTTAATGTGCTAAGACAAATCGTGCAGGAGGTTAATAACGCCACATACTTAGATGCGGCGTTAGACATTCTGGTGGATCGTGTTAAAGCCGCCATGAAGACCGAAGTGTGTTCTGTGTATGTGTTGGATGTTGAAAACCGCCGCTTTATCTTACGTGCCACCGAAGGCTTAAATCGAGATTCTGTGGGCAAAGCCAGTCTATCGGCCCGTGAGGGACTAGTAGGTTTAGTAGCTGCCCGCGAAGAACCCATCAATCTGGACGATGCCTCGTCCCACCCCAGTTATCATTTCCTGTCCGGTACTGGCGAAGAAAATTTCAACAGCTTTTTAGGTGTGCCCATTATTCACCAGAAGCGTATTTTGGGTGTGCTGGTGGTGCAGCAGTCGGCCTTGCGTAAATATGACGAGTCGGAAGAAGCCTTCATGGTCACTATGTCGGCTCAGCTGGCCGGTGTTTTGGCCCACGCTGAAGCTGCAGGCATGGTGCTGGAGCTGGAAGATAACAAAAGCCAGACTAAGAAAATTAAACAAGATGTGGTGATACCCGGGGCTCCGGCCTCACCCGGTATTGCCATCGGTATTGTCACGGTGCTCTCCCCCACCGCCGATTTATATGACGTACCAGATCGTGAAATTAAAGATGTAGACGCCGAAGTCCATCATTTTCAAATGGCCATTGCCGGTGCCCGCGCGCAGATAAAACAGCTGGGTGAAAAGCTGAAGGATTTACGTCCCGAAGAACAGGCCCTGTTTGATGTGTACATACGCATGCTGGATGACGATGCCTTGGGTGAAGAAGTGATCACCCGCATCAAGCAAAAAAACCAATGGGCGCAGTCCGCCTTACGGGATGTCATTTTGCAATACGTGGCCCACTTCGATCGCATGGACGACGTGTATCTAAGAGAGCGCGCCACCGACATTAAAGACCTGGGCACCCGGGTGCTGGCTCATTTGCAAGACAGTATTACCATTGCCAACGAATACGATTTTCCTGATAACTGTATCCTGGTCAGTGAAGAACTCACCCCGTCCATGCTGGCCGAAGTGCCAGAGAATAAACTGGTGGGCCTAGTGAGTGCCAAGGGTTCTTCCAACTCCCATGTGGCTATTTTGGCCCGTGCCATGGGCGTGCCCACAGTGATGGGGGCGGTGGATTTACCGGTTAAACAAATGGATGGCATCGAGCTGGTGGTGGACGGTTACCGCGGTCGCCTCTATACCCACCCTTCGGCCCAACTGCGTCAGCAATTTAAAGATATAGTGGATGAAGAGCTGGCTCTGGTTGAGGGGCTGGAAGCCATTAAAGACTTGCCCGCCAAAACCCCCGACGGTCACCAAATACAGCTATGTGTTAATACTGGCTTAATTACCGATGCCTTGCGTTCGGTGAACCGTGGTGCCGAAGGCGTGGGTTTGTACCGCACCGAAGTGCCCTTCATGATGAAAGAGCGCTTCCCGTCCGAAAACGAGCAGGTCACCATTTATCGCAAGCAATTGACCACCTTCGCCCCGCAACCTGTGACCATGCGTACCTTGGACATAGGCGGAGACAAGTCTTTAACCTATTTCCCCATCGAAGAAGAAAACCCCTTCCTGGGCTGGCGCGGCATTCGTGTAACCCTGGATCACCCTGAGATATTCCTGCTGCAAGTACGGGCCATGTTAAAGGCCAGTGAAGGCCTGGATAATTTAAAAATCATGCTGCCCATGATCACCAGCGTGGCTGAAGTGGAAGAGGCCCAGTACCTCATTTACCGGGCTTTTCAGGAGGTGCTCGACGAGGGAGCAGATATTAAGATGCCAGAAATTGGTGTCATGATTGAAGTGCCGGCGGCGGTATATCAGGCGCGTACCATTGCGCGCATGGTGGACTTTATCTCGGTGGGCTCTAACGATTTAACACAATATCTGTTGGCGGTGGACCGTAACAATCCTCGAGTGGCTCAGCTGTATGACAGTTTTCACCCGGCGGTGCTGGCGGCCATGCAACATGTGGTGGAAGCGGCCCATGCTGAAAACTGCCCGGTGAGTGTGTGTGGCGAAATGGCCGGTAACCCGTCCGGTGCCATATTGTTAATGGCCATGGGTTACGACATGCTCTCCATGAACGCCACCAACCTGCCCAGGGTAAAGTCGGTGATTCGCAGCGTGGACATGGCATTTGCCAAATCGGTATTGGCTGAGGTGATGACGCTGGACAGCCCCATGGTGGTGAGCAGTACCGTGCAGCTCGCGTTAAACAAACAAGGGCAAGGTCATATTTTGGGGCCTGGCGGCGGCAAACGTTAGCGACTGCCGAAAACGTCTAATCATAAATGCCAGCGGCGCTTACGACCTGTGTCCATATGAATGTAGCCGCTGCGACCGTAATAGCCCACTCCGCCAATGGTAGAAGCCAGCGTTGCCTTGTGTACCTGACGCAAGTTCAGCCCTGGAATGCGAAAATCCATGGCTCGACCACTCATGTGCAAACTCTGCTTGGCCACCCCTTTGCCCGCCTCGCGTAACTTGGCATTGGTCTGCGGGCTGCGATAGCCAGACACCAACAAAATTTCCTTGGAGCTGCTCAGCTTTTGTTGAATGGAGTGCAATTGATCCAGTAATTGAATATCAATGGGGGCGATACGGTTTTCTCTGTGGTCACGCATCAGTAAAAAAATGTCAGCCAGGGCATCGATGGAATATTCACCTTGCTCCCAATAGGTCACATTGGCGGTTTCGCCGGTATGCAGGCTTCTTAACTTTAGTTGGCGGTGCTCTTCGATCGGTTCAATTACCGATGCCGGGGTGGCAAACACATTGGGCGCGCCTAACAGTAAGGGACTGGCAAGAGGGGCACTACTAACCCACTGTAAAAATTGGCGACGATTAAGGCTCATTGATTCTGGTTCTATATGCTGAGTTTGGTTTTATTTTGCGCATATATTGTGCCATTAACCTTAAGTTATAAGCAAAGCCGCTATCTATAACCTTCCCTGTGAAGCGACCACATTAGTCATGCGTTATAACACGATGGAATCCAATTTATGGCTCTCACCATTTATCTGATCTCGCCGATATACGTCATCACGCATCTGCAACTGCCCATTTTCATCCACCCAACTGGTCCAGTACATCAGGTACACAGGGATGGGTTGTTTAAGTTGCACCGGGCGGGTCTGAGCCCGGTCGATGACCTTGTTAATAAGAGCCGAGTCCCAGTTTTGATCTTTGAGCAGGGCGTGGGCCAATTGCCGAGGTTTTTCCACTCGAATACAGCCACTGCTCAGGGCCCGCATCTTGCGACCAAATAGCTCTTTATGATTGGTGTCATGCAGATAAATAGATTTATCATTGGGCAGGACAAACTTCACATCTCCCAGCGCGTTATCGCCACCTGGAGTTTGTACAAAACGAAAAGTATTGATGCGACTGTTAAACCCTTCCCAGTCCACATTGGTTAGATCAATTTCCTGAGCTGGCGTCTGCCAGCCCTCATAAATTTTATAGTTATGACGGGATAAATAATTGGGGTTTTTCTGGGCCGTCGGTAAGATATCCCGCAAGGCAATACGATGGGGCACGTTCCATTGGGGCGCCAATACCACTGCGCTGATGGTTTCTACTAACACGGGTGTGCGTCGTTGGTTGCGACCTATAACCACCTTCATGCTTAACTGGCTTTCGCCGTCGTTAATTAAGTCCAGGTGAAAGTTAGCCATGTTCACCAGTATGTAGCGTTGCCCCATGTCCACCGGTAAATAGCGCCAGCGTTTCATGTTCAGGGCGATGCGCTGGGCAATAAAATAAGGGGCTACGTTTAAAAGTTCTAATGTGGGTTTATCCAGTTGTCCATTAGCGGTTAAACCATGGCGTGTTTGAAAATGCCGCAGGGCGGTGACGGTATCATCGTCTATCTTGTAAACCCGATTGTGACGGTCGCGCCGGTAAGCCTGCTCTAGCAATAATGGATCCTGGTCCTCGCTCTGGGGTATTAGCCAGGCCAGTTTGCTGGCCGTGAAATCCCCGTAAGCTTTAAGCATCCAGCGCAAGCGCGGCACCTGCCCGTGGGAGTCCCCCAAGCTTAATGTGCGATCAATATTTAGCGGGTACCAGCCGCCGCTGTCAGCAATATCCTGATAACGGTCCAGTTCGTTGGCCAGGCCCTCGTAGCCCGGGTGTTGGGGCACCAGATCACTGACCAGGGTATGCAACTTGCCGTGCTCCAACGATTGCGACAGCAGGCTAATCACATCCAAAGAGGTCACCCTAATGGTAGGTGCCGAGGCCACTTTTCTAAAGGAAGGATGATCCAGTTCGCCGGTATTGGGCAGCAACTCTCGATTCAATACCTGTTGGGCGTAATCGATGAAAGCATCGGACAGCAATACATCGATGGCTGCCGCGTGTTTGGGTTGATTGCTTAGGCGTTTGATCTCGGTTTGTAACTTAGCGATGCGATAACGGTAGGCTTTCCATTCGTCGCTGGCGGTGTGTTTAAGGCTGCGAACCAGCACCTTGCCCGCGTCATTAAGCTGAAAATGGTCCATCCAGATCGGTTGGTGGCCGTGTTGGCGATACAGTTCATCTAACTCGTCACGGTATTGCAGGCTGATGCTACCCACCACCTCGCCGGGGGCGTCGTATAACCAGTATTCAATACTTTCTTTGGCCACTAGGGGTGCCAGTACCGGCCGGGTGCTGCCGCTAAGGAACAGGGCCAAATACAATAGCGCCATACAGATACCGGCCAACATCAAAACGATTTGTTGCTGTTTTTTAGCTGGGGGGCGACTTTTGTGGCGGTGACAATAAAAAGGAGCGCTTCTTTCCATAGCTCAAAGTATGGCAGGGCTATATGGCTTATGTGATGTATTTCACGTGGGCTTTGCGTACTGTGATCGTAAAAATATGCAATGAATTGTGAACATAAAAAATGACGCTTTTAAAATCAAATAGTTAGCGTCACCAATACTTTTTTTTGTAAGTTAGGCAATGGAGTGACGGCCCTAAATAATTAAAAGGTCTAAGAAATTAGATTTTTAATTAGCCTGGATAGCATGCTCTAAAACTCAAATGACAGTAAGTTTGCCAGTTTGCCCTGGCTATCAAAGCTGGCTTCTTGCATTTGAATGCTGTCTTGTTGAATTTGCAATCCGGTGCTGGCTCGGGTGCCATAGGCTGGGCTTTTGATGAAGGCCGGAGACAATAACTCTTCCCATTCTTCCCCTATGCCGGTATCGGGCAGTTGATCTTTAGGGTAGCCCTGGGGGTTATTTAGCAGGGTATAAAGTGGCGCATCTTGCGGCTGTGTCAGCCATTGTGCCAGGGCCTGCTTGGCAAACTCTACTTTGGGCCAATGGGTGTCCAGCTGGGCATTGCTTAAGCCGTATAATCCCGGGGCCAGTTGTTTGGGGCCATCACCATTGTGATTGCTTAAGTACCAGCAC
>Ga0209395_1008744_pt1 | contig 10238 bp, 8 predicted proteins | sample GOMGulsemesocosm_3_FD_184635 | JGI IMG/M metagenome (GOLD analysis project Ga0209395, IMG submission 184635) | Methane-oxidizing microbial communities from mesocosms in the Gulf of Mexico - GOM9D Gulf of Mexico (SPAdes) (version 2) | ecosystem: Environmental > Aquatic > Marine > Cold seeps... | reverse complement strand
GCATCCAACCTTAGAAAATGATCCGATGCACAAATGGTTAAGAGAAAAAATTATTGAGCACGCTACAGCTTTGAAAATTTAGTTACCATACCGCTTTAGCTTGCTGTTTACAGCTTTTTGAGCAAAGATTAAGAGTGTTCAATACCACTCTTAATCTAGTCTAGGTAATGCTAATTTAACTCTAAAGTAGGCAGCGATTCAGCTGATTGTGCCATTCAACCATTCCTATTTCATAGGCTTGGGTAGCTTTCAAACGTTTTAGCCATTCGTCTATTTGTGGAAGCTTAGCCCACATATTTTTCAACTGTAATTGTTCTAAACGTTCTAAATAAGGTAAGTGACAAAAATCAGCGAGACTGATCCCGGTATCAATTATCCAGTGGCTATTTGATAGGGCATTCGCTAGTTCTTTTATTAATTTTTGGTAAGCTAAAATAGCTAATGTTAAGCGCGTTAATATAAGCTCATTTTATCCTTTATAGGATCACACGATTAGTTGATCACAACAGGATTTGTTTTCAACTATCGTATTTTCTAATGTTTGGAATCTCAATATTCGATTATCGTTTTTATACGAGGTTAAATATTATTATTTTTTAAAATTTCTTATCTTAAATATTAAAAAATAGTGCGTTGTATAGAACGCTCGGAGATAAATATTATGTCTACTGCTAAAAGAAAATATCAATGTAAAGAAACGATTATTGGTGCCGTAATTAGTACAGCAATAAGTATTATATTTGTATGTTTAATATTTGAACAAGCACAGGATATTAGTGTTTTTGGTGAAATGGGCATTATTGTTGATGCAATCCCACAAAGCCTCGGCATTGCCTTTATGGCCACTTTAGTACCTACACTCATGACGAGAAAAAGAATTGCTGATTCACAGATTAATGCCATAGAGGGGCCGTTAGCTTTTCTACCTAAAAATCTTTTCACCCGCAGCTTATCAATGGCTATATTGTTTACCATTTTGGGTATAGCACTACATTTTGCAATATTTTCACTATGGAATGTGGATTCTATGAGCTTTAATAATGTATTAATTTTTAAAGGAGCTTATGGCGCTTTATTAGGTGCTTTAGTTGCTTTTACGGCTTTGTCACACTTACGTTGGGGTGATGAACCTCAACCCAAAAGCTGAGGGTTGATCATCTAACCTAGTATCTAAACGGATATCAATAATTACAACTGTTTCCTATTACATTCTAAGCATTTGGATTTACGCGTATTGAGTAAATTCAGTCAAAATTATGTTTTAAAAGCAAAATGAGCAGTTAAATTTAATCTTTAAAATATCGTAACTATTCAGCCAAAAAATAGAATACACCATGGAGGACACAGAGAACACCGAGAAAAAATATCGCGCTTTATTTTCTCTGTGTAGCGCAGCGCCTCGTTGTTCTCGGTGGTGTATTATCTAAGCACTGAATAGTTATAAAACATCTTAATTTACAGTTAACTAAAGGGGGCCAAATGGCCGGACAAATAATGGTCGAAAACTCGAATAATCATAGCGTTACCAACGACAATGCCAACTATGGCTTTGCTTTGGTCTCGTTAACATCACTCTTTTTTATGTGGGGTTTTATTACCTGTTTAAATGACATTTTGATCCCACATTTAAAAGGTGTTTTTGATTTATCTTACAGCCAAGCGATGTTAGTACAATTTTGTTTTTTCGGTGCTTATTTTATCGTTTCTCTACCTTCAGGAGTTTTGGTTAAACGGTTCGGATATCAAAAAGGTATTGTGTGTGGCTTAGTGGTCGCTTCAGTGGGGTGTTTGGGTTTTTATCCTGCTGCAGCAATGCACAGTTACCCAATATTTTTATTAGCATTGTTTGTATTGGCTAGTGGTATAACTATATTACAAGTGTCTGCTAATCCATATGTTAGCATGCTAGGTAGTGTTAAAACGGCTTCTTCTCGACTTACCTTAACGCAGGCTTTTAATTCGTTAGGTACTACAATTGCCCCATTTTTTGGTGCTTTTTTAATTTTAGATCATGCAAGTGACGCCATTTCTGCTGCTAACTCTGCGGAGTCAGTACAAATGCCCTATGTTTTTCTAGCGGCTATGTTACTGATATTAGCAGCTATATTTGCTTGGTTAAAACTACCAGAATTAAGCATCAATGATGAGGAAGCAAATACAACAGTTAAAGGTGGTACTGCATGGCAGTATCGACATCTGGTATTGGGTGCAGTTGGAATCTTTGTTTATGTTGGAGCGGAGGTCTCAATTGGTAGCTTTTTAGTTAGTTTTTTTGCTGAGCCTAGTATTGCTGGTTTAGTAGAGTCAGAAGCAGCTAAATATATTGCTTATTATTGGGCAGGGGCAATGGTAGGACGATTTATTGGCGCAGCAGTAATGCAAAAAATTGCTGCTGGTAAAGCATTAAGCTTTTGTGGTTTACTTGCTATGTTACTGATCTTGCTTTGTGTATTTAGTTCAGGTCAAGTTGCTATGGCAGCTATTCTTTTAGTGGGCTTTTGTAATTCAATCATGTTTCCTACAATTTTTAGTTTGGCATTAAACGGTTTAGGTGAACATACCAGCCAAGGATCCGCTATTTTATGTTTAGCTATTGTTGGCGGTGCTATTATTCCTCTTGTACAGGGCGGTTTAGCTGATACTGTAGGTGTGCAATTGTCCTTTTTACTACCTGTAGTTTGTTATCTTTATATTGCTTATTACGGTTTGATTGGTAGTAAATTTATGATGAAGAATAATAAAACTCTGTAACATATATCAATATTCGTTTCGGCTTACTAAACTACTCAGTTTAGTAAGCCTTTTTTAATTGTAGCCCTGTAATAAAGCTTAATTGTGTAGCATTTTGGGTGAGTGTACAGCTTGATTTTATTGATAAACCTTTAATAAAGTATCAATAAAAGCCTGTGCCGGTTGCGACAGTGGGTAGCGTCTACGCGTTATTATACCCACTCGACGATTAATGGTTGGCTTACTTATTTCTCTGTAATCTAAATTCAAGGAATGTAATTGTTGTTTATATAATGAAGGGATAGCGCTTATTCCTAAGCCAGAAGCTATCATTTGAACAACAGTGGCGAGTTGGTTAGTTTCAAAATCCACGTTTAAAAATATATCTTGCTCAGCAAGCATTTCATCGATAAGTTTTCTGACACTCGAAGGTCGCTGTAAAGCGATAAAAGGGTAGTCAACTAAGTGTTGCCAATTAACCTCTGTATTTTTAGATAAAGGGTGTTTTTTTGGAAAAGCACAAACAAACTCATCTGAAAATAATGCTTCAAAATGTAAGTCTTTAGAGGTATCTGGGTCAAAACTAATCGCAAATTCCACCTGTCCACTTTTTACCATTTCCACAGCATTTTCAGCAACAATATCATGAACCTTTACTTTAATTGTTGGATATTCTTTGTTGAAAGAAAATATGTGTTCAGGTAAATGTGTACTCGCATAGGAAGGCATTGCCGCAAATGTTAGGTTTCCCCGCTTCATTGAAAACAGTTCATTTAAGTCTATAAATGCTGTATCAAAATCAACTAGTAATCGTTTAGCAACAGGAACAAATAACTTTCCTTCAGGTGTTAAAGCAAGTGTTCTTGTTGTTCGAGAAAGCAAACTTCCACCGACACACTCTTCTAAATTTTTGATGGTAATACTTAATGCAGGTTGAGATATATGAAGTAGTTCACATGCCTCAGCAAAGCTATTTACTTCAACTATGGCTAAAAAAGCGCGAATTTGTTTAATGGTTACATTCATATTTTATCGAACTATCTATATATATTTATAAAATTTATTAATTGTAAATATTAATCAATTTTACTAATTATGGCAATTGTATAAAGATTACAGTCAATTATTTTTACTGAAGGGCTTTTCATTAAATGTGAAAAGAAAATCTTATGGCAGGATTTAATAAAGTAGTAAACAGCTATGAAGAAGCAATGGCTGGATTAACCGATGATATGACTATTATTGCTGGAGGCTTTGGTTTATGTGGTATTCCAGAAAACTTAATTGCAGAAATAAAACGTAAAGGCACCAAGGGACTTACCCTTGTTTCAAATAATTGTGGTGTAGATGATTTTGGTTTAGGTGTTTTGTTACCTAATCGTCAAATTAAAAAGATAGTAGCCTCTTATGTTGGTGAAAACGCAGAGTTTGAACGCCAAATGATGTCGGGTGAATTAGAAGTCGAATTAACGCCACAAGGAACACTCGCTGAAAAAATGCGTGCCGGCGGTGCAGGTATTCCAGCTTTTTATACGGCAACAGGTGTAGGAACATTAGTTGCAGAAGGAAAAGATGAGCGGACGTTTAATGGTCGTGAATATATTTTAGAAGAAGCAATTACTAGTGATTTTGCCATTGTAAAAGCGTGGAAAGCCGACAAGTTTGGCAATTTAGTTTTTAGAAAAACGGCACGAAATTTTAACCCGTTAGCAGCAACAGCGGGCAAAGTTACTGTGGTAGAAGTGGAAGAAATTGTTGAACCAGGCGAGTTAGACCCAGATGAAATTCATACCCCAGGTATTTATGTTAACCGCCTTATTCAAGGGACATTTGAAAAGCGTATTGAACAACGCACCACTAGAACTTTGGGAGAGTAACCATGGCATTATCAAGAGAGCAAATAGCACAACGTGTCGCGCGTGAATTAAAAGACGGTTATTACGTAAACCTCGGTATAGGCATTCCAACGTTAGTGGCTAATTTTGTACCCGAGGGTATTGACGTTATGTTGCAATCTGAAAATGGTTTATTGGGTATGGGTCAGTTTCCAACAGAAGAAACCATTGACGCCGACTTAATTAATGCAGGTAAACAAACAGTAACTATGGCAACAGGCGCTTCAATTTTTGATTCAGCCGAATCATTTGCCATGATCCGCGGTGGTCATGTTGATTTAACCGTACTTGGTGCTTTTGAAGTAGACGTAAATGGCAACATTGCCTCGTATATGATCCCCGGTAAATTAATAAAAGGTATGGGCGGCGCAATGGACTTAGTTGCCGGTGCTGACAATATTATAGTAACCATGACGCATGCTTCTAAACACGGAGTATCCAAACTTCTTAATCAATGCTCTTTACCGTTAACAGGTAAAGGCTGTATTAAAAAAGTGCTAACCGATTTAGCGTTTATCGAAATCAAAGACGGAAAATTCCATTTATTAGAGCGAGCTCCCGGCGTTAGTGTTGAGGAAATAATAAAACTTACGGCAGGTGAGCTAGTCGTATCTGAAAATATTCCTGAAATGCAATTCTAATATCAATAGTACCCAAAAAGAGTATCAAAAATGAGTAAAAGAGAAGTGGTCATTGTCAGTGCGGTTCGTACTGCAATAGGTGAATATGGGGGCAGTTTAAAAGATATTGCTCCTACAGATTTAGCGGGTTTAGTGATTAAAGAAGCTGTGCAACGTGCCAATATTGATAGTGAAGATATAGAGCATTGTGTAATAGGTAGTGTTACGCACTCAGACCGAAAAGACATGTACATTAGCCGCTCTTCAGCATTAAAAGCGGGATTGTCAGAAAAAACACCAGCAGTTACGGTGAATCGTTTATGTGGTTCAGGCTTGCAGTCAATAGTATCGGCGGCTCAATTAATTTTACTTGATGATTGTGATGCTGCGATTGCCGGTGGCGTTGAATCAATGAGTAGAGCGCCTTATTGGATCCCTAAAGCGCGTTTTGGCGCTCGTATGGGCGATACGACTATGGTTGACCCTATGGTAGGCGCTTTAACATGCCCAATTGATGACACTCATATGGGCATTACGGCTGAAAATATAGCTGAAAAGTGGGAAATATCACGTGAAGAGCAAGACGCATTAGCACTTGAGAGCCATAAACGTGCTGAATTCGCTATTAATGATAATCGATTTGTTGAACAAATTTTACCTGTTGAGCTAAAAACCCGTAAAGGTGTTACTGTTTTTAAGCAGGATGAGCATGTACGTTTTGGCGCTACCGCAGAAAACTTTTCTAAACTTCGTCCAGCCTTTAAAAAAGATGGTTCAGTAACCGCGGGCAATGCTTCAGGTATTAATGATGCGGCCGCAGCGGTAGTTATGATGGATAAAAGTATTGCAGAGGCGAAGGGTCTTAAGCCTTTGGCTAAGTTGATTAATTATGCATTTGCGGGTGTTGAGCCTAAATACATGGGCATAGGTCCAGTACCGGCGATTAAAACCCTATTAGAAAAAGCTAACTTAACGGTTGATGATATAGATGTTTGGGAAGTTAACGAAGCGTTTGCATCACAAGCATTAGCAGTGATGAAAGAGTTAGACCTAAACCCAGAAAAAGTTAATCCAAATGGCTCAGGTATCTCACTTGGTCATCCTATAGGTGCTACCGGCTCAATTATTACAGTAAAAGCCTTATATGAACTTCAAAGAACGTCTGGAAAATATGCTGTAGTGTCTATGTGTATTGGTGGTGGTCAAGGCATAGCAGCCCTGTTTGAAAGAATATAATGTAAACTATGGTTTTACTGCCAGTAAAAACCGTTTGCTCTCGCCACCATGTAAAGCAAAGTTATATAAGCCCCAAGACTAATATTACGAATATTCATTAACCTATTGCTATAAAACACTTTTAGTTTTAATAGGATAGTAATTTTTTCGTAGAGGATATATTGTCGTTGGGGCTTTGATCTTTATATTATCTTTATCCAATAGGTTATCTTTATCATATATAAAGCTGAATGAGTGTTGTTTTGTTGTTCTAAATAAACGAGATTTTAATGCAGTTAAAAGTTAAGTTGCGCTTGGCCTGTGAGCTTAAGCAAAAATAGTTTGTATTGTATTTGACGTTAAATGTTCTTATCTCAGCTTTGTCTAAAACCATTCTTTCTCTCTGCATAAATTATAAATACAGATCAATAGCTTCTAGATATTTAAAACTAAAAAAATTGAGGTTAATATTTTGAGTAATTCTTTAAACAAATCGGTAACGAATGATAATACGTTATTTATCATTTTTATCAGTATTGTAGCTTCCATTGGTGGCTTTTTGTTTGGTTTTGACAGTGGCGTTATAAATGGCACTGTTGATGGCTTACAAGCAGCATTTAATTCTGAAAGTATCGGCACCGGATTTAATGTTTCTAGTATGTTGCTGGGGTGTGCAGTTGGGGCGTTTTTTGCTGGAAGGTTAGCAGATAAATATGGTCGTAGAGCTTTACTGCTTGTAGCGGCTGTACTTTTTATTATTAGTGCCTGGGGCTCGGGTATATCTACGAGCTCAGTAGAATTTGTATTCTATCGTATTGTCGGTGGCTTAGCTGTTGGCGCAGCTTCTGTAATGGCTCCTGCCTATATTAGTGAGGTGGCACCAGCACGTTATCGTGGCATGTTAACCTCTGTTCAACAAGTCGCTATTATCACCGGATTATTTATGGCGTTTGTTAGTAACTATATGTTGGCAGCTGAGGCGGGTTTATCAACAGCTGCGCTATGGATGAATTTTGAAGCATGGCGCTGGATGTTTTGGATTGAATTATTACCAGCTAGTTTATTTCTACTTGCTTTGTTATTTATCCCTGAAAGCCCAAGGTTTTTAGTAGCCCAAGGAAGAAAAGAAGAAGCGGAAATTGTTTTGATCAAACTTTATGGTGATCAAGTTGGTAAAGAAAAGTTAATTGAAATAGACCAATCTCTTGCTAGTGATCATCATGAACCTAAATTGTCAGATTTAGTTGATCAATCTGATGGTGAAGGCAAAGGGAAAATAAGAAAAATTGTTTGGATTGGTATTGGTTTAGCTGTATTTCAACAACTTGTAGGTATAAACGTTGTTTTTTATTATGGCGCGGTTTTATGGCAAGCCGTAGGTTTTGCTGAATCAGAAGCCCTAATGATAAATATTATAAGTGGTGGGGTAAGTATTGCTGCCTGTCTTATTACAATTGCTGTAATTGATAAAATTGGTCGCAAACCGTTATTAAAGTGGGGTTCTGTTGGTATGGCTATTACATTGAGTTTAATGGTAGTCGCCTTTTTAAATGCCAGTACCGCTGAAAATGGTGATTTAATCATGGGAGACTGGGGGCCACTCGCTCTTATTTCAGCTAATGCGTATGTGTTTTTCTTTAATATGTCATGGGGACCGGTAATGTGGGTAATGTTAGGTGAAATGTTTCCTAATCAAATTCGTGGCTCTGGTTTAGCGGTTGCAGGTTTAGCTCAATGGGGGACTAACTTTCTGATAACAATCTCGTTCCCTATTATATTAGCAGGTATAGGGCTGGCAGGAGCTTATGGTTTGTATGCTATAAGTGCTTTCATTTCAATCTTCTTTGTTACAAAAATGGTTTATGAAACCAAAGGCACAGAACTAGAAGATATGAAAGGATAGGAGATTTTATCTAGAATGAAATTCAACCGATAAAGATCAACAGACTCTATATAATTGGTAGTTTAATAAAAACATTAAACTACCAATATTTAGCCTTTGCCCTCTTTATAGCCTAGTAAATTCAAACCTCTCCTTATATTGTTTCTTTGACTACAAGTTGTGCTTCATGTATATTGTCAAAACTACATTTAGCATAAATATTCTTTGATTTTACTAATAAAGTCTTTATTTTTGTTAAATAAAATTAATTATCAAAAGAGTTTGTTGAACTGTAAATAGCCACACTTCAAAGGCTTACTTTTTATTTATATCTAATAATTTACAGCACACCTAATTTAAAAAAATTTCAACATACCCTACGTAGGAGCGTTATGTTTGACAATAAGCATAGTATTACTATTTTACTAAATGCGAGTAAATCATACGATCGTAAAGTTATTGAAGGTATTGGTAATTATTTACAAACCTCGAAAGCCGATTGGGATTTATATTTAGAAGAAGACTTTTTAGCTCGTTTCGATAATATTGATGAATGGGTTGGTGATGGTATTATCGCTGATTTTGATAACCCTGAAATACAAGCTGCTTTGTTAAAAACTAAAGTGCCGGTTGTAGGAGTAGGAGGCTCGTATAGTGATCCAAATGACTATCCCGATGTTCCCTACGTGGCAACTGATAACTACGGACTTGTTGATCAAGCATATCAGCACTTAAGACAAAAAGGCATTGAACGTTTTGCTTTTTATGGCACACCACAAGATGAGCATCATCGATGGTCTCAAGAAAGAGAAAAAGCCATTCTAAGCATAACCAAAGCAGATAATTATGAATGTCAGATATACCAAGGGCACCCCATAAAACCTGAAACGTGGCAAAGTACAATCAAACGTTTGGCTGATTGGCTGCAATCATTGCCTACACCTGTAGGGATTATTGCAGTAACAGATGCGCGCGCAAGGCATCTTTTACAAGTTTGTGATCATACAGGTATGTTAGTGCCAGACAAGCTATCAGTAATTGGTATTGATGATGATGAAATAGCACGCTTTTTAAGTCGAGTGAGTTTAAGTTCGGTAAGCCAGGGCTGTTTCGAAATTGGTTTTCAAGCGGCTAAAAAATTACATCGGTTACTTAACGGCCAAAAAAGCAGTACTAAACCATACCTTGTACCACCGGTGGGCATTGTTGAACGACAGTCAACCGACTTTAAAGCAATTAAAGACACCCATGTAATGCAGGCGATGCACTTTATTCGCCAAAAAGCATGTAAAGGTATTAAAGTTGACCAAGTGTTAGATTATGTTGGCATTTCTCGTTCTAATTTAGAACAGCGTTTTAAAGAAGAAATTGGTCATAGTATTCACAATGAAATTCATCATGAAAAACTGCGAAAATCTTGCAGCATGTTAAAGAATACTAACCAGTCAACCACCGAAATAGCCAGCATTTGTGGTTATCCTTCGCTGCAATATATGTACGCCGTGTTTAAAAAACATTTTAATAAAACCCCTCGAGAATACCGAGATGAGGCTAAAGGTGTAGTGAACGATTCGTCACTTGACGTAAGTGATATTCATTTGGAAGAAGAATAGTTAATTAGATGTATCAGTACAAACTTGAGCTGATACTTTTAAATGACAGGTAGCAATAAGCTTATTACTACCTGTGGAATTCTCTTTCTGAACGATCACTAATACCACAAAGAAGACCTTTTTATGAATAAAAAACCGATCTAAAAACAGCCCGCAAAGATACGATAGCGGACGATCCACACAGATATAAATATCCATTGTTTGACTATAAATATTGTCAATTAATCGGATAGCATGACTGGCAAAAATGCCACCAAAGCGGTCATTAAAGACTTATAATAAA
>Ga0209395_1008742_pt1 | contig 10239 bp, 8 predicted proteins | sample GOMGulsemesocosm_3_FD_184635 | JGI IMG/M metagenome (GOLD analysis project Ga0209395, IMG submission 184635) | Methane-oxidizing microbial communities from mesocosms in the Gulf of Mexico - GOM9D Gulf of Mexico (SPAdes) (version 2) | ecosystem: Environmental > Aquatic > Marine > Cold seeps... | reverse complement strand
GCCACTCCCACAAACCATCAAAGTGCAGTTCATGGCGGTAACCGCGCTTGGTTAATAGCCAGCTTGTACGCGTGTGACGCTGCTCCTGCCATGGTAAACAATACACGCCGGCCATATCCACACGAGCGTCCCCACTCGCAGTGCTCGGCAGCGGCTGTAAATGAACTCGTAAACCAGCCTCTGCCGCAACTTCTCGTAAACGTGCCAAGCGGCGCTCGGCCTGCGTCGGCTGCATCAGCATAAGGGGGCCTAAGACAAGGGATAGTGCACCCACCAAGATCAAAATAGTCATCAACGACATATGGATTCACCCATGATTCATGTTCAAAATACAATGGCTTGACCCGCATCAAAAGAATACGGGTTAACTTCAACGGACCAGCCACAGAGCTGGGCAAGGAAAAAAAATACAGCTAGTATAAATTTAAAGGCAGCCGAAGGAGGTGTTTTATGGCCAACTACCAACACATACTGGTTGGGATTGACCTCAGTGACGAGTCACAACAAGTCTTTGATCGAGCCCAAGGTTTGGCACAAAGTCATCAAGCCAAGCTCTCACTGGTACACATCATTGAGCCCTTGACCTTCGCCTATGGCGGCGACATCCCTATCGACCTCAGTGAAATTCAAGAGCAGCTGCATCAGCAAGCCAAAAAGCATCTGGCTGAGTTTTGTCAATCAGCAGGCATCAGCAATGATCAGGGGCATATCGTGGTGGGCCAACCGGTAGCAGAGATTCATCGATTCGCTAACGAGCTCAATGTAGATCTGGTGGTGGTCGGCAGCCATGGTCGTCACGGCTTAGCCCTGCTGCTTGGATCAACCGCCAACGGTGTGTTGCACGGCGCCCACTGCGATGTGCTCGCTGTGAGAGTCAAAGACCATTAGCAAGTTGATCCGGGGCTGCTCCCACGTCCTATGACTACATAGACTCCAACTCATCCCAGCGGCCGTAGTGCCCTTCCAGCTCAGTTTGTAGCTGGCTTAGTTGGTCAAGCGTCACTGAAACCTCGTCCTGTGGGCGCTGATAAAAATCAGCCTGCCCCATCTCCGTTTCTAATACAGCGATTTTCTTCTCAAACTTATCGATTATCGCCGGTAATTTTTCCAGCTCGCGCTGTAACTTGTAACTCAGTTTCTTCACTGGCTCCTTGGCCGGTTTCTCGACTACAGGAGCCTCAACCACTGCGACTGGCTCATCTGGCGTCTTGCCCGTCTTGGCGTCAGTGGTCTGCCAGCGACCGCCCTGACGCAACCAATCTTCATAGCCACCAACGTACTCACGCACTGTACCGCTACCCTCAAAGGCATATGTACTGGTTACAACATTGTCGAGAAAAGCTCGATCGTGGCTCACCAGCAATATAGTGCCTTCAAACTTACCCAGGACATCCTCAAGCAGTTCGAGAGTCTCTACGTCCAAGTCATTGGTCGGCTCATCGAGCACCAGCAGGTTGGCAGGTTTACTGAACAACTTAGCCAGTAAAACGCGGTTGCGCTCACCACCAGAAAGGGCTTTGAGCGGGGTTCTGGCTCGCTCACCGGTAAACAGGAAATCGCTCAGATAGCTGATAATGTGGCGTGGTTTGCCATTGATATCAATGCTGTCACGCCCCTCGGAGACGTTTTCAACCGCACTCTTTTCCAAGTCAAGCTGACCGCGCAGCTGATCGAAATAGGCAACCTCAAGCTTAGTCCCGTATTGCACAGAACCTTCATTAGGCTCCAGTTCGCCGAGAATAATTTTTAGCAGGGTACTCTTACCGGCGCCGTTCGGACCAATAAAACCAATGCGATCACCGCGAACCACCACACTGGTTAGGTCACGCACCACCAAACCTTCACTCCAGCCGTGACTCACACCCTGCAGCTCAGCCACCAGCTTGCCGCTCAGGCCCGAGGTTGTGACGTTGAGGTTGACGTTGCCCTGGCGCTCACGACGCTCTCCGCGCTCCTCACGCAGAGACTTAAGCGCACGCACTCGTCCCTCGTTACGGGTTCGGCGCGCCTTAATACCCTGGCGGATCCACACTTCTTCTTCGGCCAAGCGCTTGTCGAACAGGGCATTGTGACGCTCCTCTTCGGCCAGCTGTTGCTCACGAAATACGAGGAAACTGGCGTAGTCGCCGTTCCAACTGCGAATATGACCGCGATCCAGCTCGACAATACGAGTCGCCAGCGACTGCAAGAACGAGCGATCGTGGGTAATAAACACCACCGCGCCCTGAAACTCCAAGACCTGCTTTTCCAGCCATTCGATGGCAAGGATATCCAGGTGGTTGGTCGGCTCATCGAGCAGCAGCACATCTGGGTCGATCACCAACGCCTTGGCCAATGCCACACGGCGACGCCAGCCACCGGACAGCTGCGACATCAGTTTGTCAGCCGGCAACTGCAAACGGGTGATAATCGTGTCGACACGCTGCCCCAGCGTCCAGCCATCACAATCATCGATCGCCTGCTGCAACCGCCCCAGACGGTCCATATCGTGAGGCTCAGTCTCCAGACAATGGTGATATTCAGCCAAGACCTTGCCAGCCTCCGGCAGACCACTGGCGACAACGTCGTAAACACTGAGCGTCTCAGCCTCGGGCAGATCCTGCTCCAAGCGTGCGACGCGCAATTCTGGCTTACACCAAACGCTGCCACCGTCGAGTGCCACATCACCAGTAATGACCTTCATCAAGCTCGACTTACCGGTGCCATTTCGGCCAATTAAACAGACCCGCTGGCCCTTTTCGATGGTCAGGTCGACCCCGTCTAAGACGATTTGGGTACCGTATTGAAGGCTGGCTTTTTTCAGTTCGATCAAACTCATAGGGCGTTGACTAGGTGGCGAATTAAGGGGCGCCATACTACCCGAATTAGGTCACAGCTCAAGGAGTGAAAACCAGAGCCCCCTCTTTCGCCAGTACAGAGATAAAATAATAGGATTGACCTTAATAAAGTATGTGAAGCGGCCGAGATCTGACTTAGACTGATAGCAACAATAATGAAACATCATAACTCGGTGATTGAATGCACATAACCAGAGCGGCTAATGTGGCCATCTCTAGCGCACTCCACCTACGACACCACGCCTTAGGCGTACTATGCCTGTGTTTATTAAGTGGTATGAACAGTGCCAGCCAACTCATCGGCACTGAATTACCCAGCGCCCTGCTCATACCGCAAGAGAAGCTGCTGCAACAGCAACGGCAGCATTACCGTCAAGCCCGCGACACCCTGCGCAAACGCCAAATGATTAACTACCGGAAGCACCGCGACCGGCTACACGGCTACCCGCTGGCAGTGCACTTGGATTATTACGAGCTGAGCCGACGCCTACACCGCCTACCGCATCAGGATGTCGATCACTTCCTCAGTACTCACGCTGACAGCTACCTGGCTACTCGACTGCGCAAGCGATGGCTGTTCACACTGGCCAAGCGTCAGCGCTGGCAGGATTACTTAACGTATTACAGCGCAGCACTCAGCAGTACCGAGCTCACCTGCCATCAACTTAATGCTCGCCTACACACAGGTGACCTAACAGCCCTGAGCGAGGTAGAACCGCTCTGGAACGTCAAAAACTCTCAGCCCGATGAGTGCACCCCAGTATTCAACCAATGGATTGCTCAGGGTAAACTGAGCAGCGACGTTGCTTGGCAGCGTTTCTATAAAGCCATTAATGCCACTGAGACAAGCCTCGCAAAGTACGTCAACAAGCACCTTTCCACAGAGGATCGACACTACGCGGCACTGATCTTGGACCTACGCTACTACCCGCACCATATACGCAAGCGAGGGGACTACGCCGAGCAGAGCGCAAAAATGCAGCAAGTCATCAGCTATGGCATTGGCCGCTACGCACGCAAAGATGTCCTATCAGCCTTAAGTCAATGGCATAAATACGACGCCCAACAGTTGTTTGACGACGCATTGCGCCAAGTTACCCAGCAAAAGCTGTTAGCCCAACTAGTACGTCGGCACCAACACCAAGCGGCGCAGAACTGGCTCAAACAAATGCCAGAGGTCAACAGCGAGCAGCTCGTCGAAGCGCTCATCCGTGACGCTCTGCGCCAACAGGCTTGGGAAGAGGTCTATGCAGGGATTAACCGCCTAAGCGCAGATGCGCAAAAGAGCTCACGCTGGCTTTACTGGCGAGCGCGCAGTCAGCAGACCCTCAAACTCAGCGACCCCACGCGACCGACACCAAAGCAAACCTTCACCCAGCTCGCTCAAGGGCGTGGTTATTACAGCTTTCTAGCCGCCGACCGACTCAAAAGCCAATACAGCTTGGGTGACAACCCAGTAACCCCGAGCCCTGAACGCGTGCTTGAGATAGCTCGGCTGCCTGCAGCACAAAGGGCACGAGAACTGCTCGCTGTCGGAGAGATCAACCCCGCACGGCGGGAGTGGTTAACAGTCACCAAGCAGCTAGACGAAGAAGGGCACCTAGCGGCTGCCAAACTTGCACATCAGTGGGGCTGGCACCGAAAAACGATTCAATCATTAGCCGCCGTCAAACAGTGGGATGATTTACAAATGCGCTTTCCTCTGGCCTATAACCGGCAGGTACTCAAGGTCGCACAGCAGCAGCGCGTTTCCCCGCCACTGCTATTTGCCATTGCTCGACAGGAAAGCGCCTTTGCCGCCGACGCTAAGTCCCCAGCTGGCGCCCTCGGTTTGATGCAGTTGATGCCCAGCACCGCGCGCTACACAGCCCGAAAAGCGGGTGTACGCTATCGAAAGCATGACCTGCTCACACCTGAGACCAATATTACCTTGGGCAGTCACTACATCAATGAACTACTGACACAGTTTGACGGTAACAGGATCCTTGCCTCTGCCGCCTATAATGCTGGCCCGAGCAGGGTAAAAAAGTGGCTATCGAATACTGATAAACAGCTCGATCATGATATATGGGTTGAAATTATTCCGTTCAAAGAAACACGAAAATACGTACAAAACATACTCTCTTACTCGGTCATTTATGGCTACCGCATGGGGCGTGAGCTCCCCCTTCTTACAGAGAAAGAATTACACCAACGCCTTTAATCTGCTGAGCTATGCTTATAAAACCTTACAAGCTCTAGGGCATTACATTCAGCGGGCGCACACTACCGCCACATACACTAAGAAAGATGCAGGCCCTACAGCCAATGCCAGGCCGGCATTGAAAGCACGGTAAAGTACGAGCACGATCACTAAGGATATAGAGTGAATACTAAGGATACAGCGTGAATACGATGACCCCTTCACAACCCGTACAGGCAAGTGAACAGCCGCCAAACTGGTGCCATATTCAAGAAACCATCACCATGTTGTACTTATCGGTGTGTCAAATTAAGAGTTCAATGAAAGACAGTGGCAATTCGGTCGACCAACTCACCCAATCCTTTACCGAGTTAGCCCTGCACTCGCGTGAGGTTGATGAGCACGTCCAGAACCTATCCGACGTCTCCGAAATCCAAGCGTTCAAACACGAAGTCAGTAGCACTGCCCGTGAGATGCAGGAAAAGATAAACCAAGCCATCACCGCCTTTCAGTTTTACGATCGCATAAGCCAACGTTTAGAGCATGTATCCCAAAGTCTGGAGAACATGAGCGACCTAATGGCCTCCCCTTTGGACTTAAATGACCCTAGCGCTTGGCAACATATTCAAGATCGTGTCAAAAACAGTTACACGATGGAGTCAGAGCGCTTAATGTTTGAACACATTTTACGCGGCGCGTCTGTCAATGAGGCTCTGGAAATTTATCAACACCACTTTGAAGAAGAAAAACAAGCACAGAATGAAGATGATGATGAGGTGGAGCTATTCTAAGCTATAGAAAATCAACGTAGCCTCAAAGAACACAGCAACAAGGCCCTATTGCAGGGCCTTATTATACTTCTCGTTCAATATTAATCCGCACTACAAGCTATCCACGCTCTGACAAATAAACCCGAAAACGTTCCTGTACAACTTTCGCCAGCTCGTCAGGTTGAAACTTCGACAAAAAACCATCACAGCCAACTTTTTCAACCATCGCCTCGTTGAATGAGCCAGACAGAGAGGTATGTAAAACGACGTGCAGGTCCGCTAGGTTTGGGTCCGAGCGTATCTCATGGGTCAAGCGGTAACCGTCCATTTCCGGCATTTCGGCATCAGTGACCACCAGCAAGAAGTCCTTGTGAAGATCAACACCCGCGGCAACCTGCTCCTTGAGGTAATTCAGCGCCTTTAAACCATCCTCTTTATAGACAGTCTCAAAGCCTAAATTAGCAAACGTCCCACTCGCTTGGCTCATGGCCGTCCTTGAATCATCGACTAACAATATTTTCAGCCCGCGATCGCTCGCTTCAGCCACGAGATTAACATCCAAGACATCCTCAGAGATGGACGTTTCATAGGGCATAATGTCGGCCAATACTCGCTCAACGTCTAAAATCTCTACAATTTCTTCATCAATTCGCGTAATCGCTGTCAAAAAATGACTGCGTCCCGTGCCCTTAGGCGGTGGAAGTATCAGCTCCCAGTTCAGATTAACGATCCGATCAACAGGGCCAACCAAAAAAGCCTGCACGCTGCGGTTATATTCTGTAACGATCAAATTCCCTCCCTCGCGCCCCCGTAGCGACGGCCCGCCGATGGCCAAACTGAGGTCAATAACAGAAATAGTTTGATCCCTTAAGTGAGTCACACCACAGATAACTGGATGGCTGTGAGGCACGGCCGTCAGGGGAGGAACTTGCAGAACTTCTTGAATTTTAAATACATTGAGCGCAAAGCGCAGCCTGCCCGCCAAGCGGAACGTCAGCAGCTCTAAGCGATTTTCACCAACCAGTTTGGTTCGCTGATCTATTGATGCCAAAAGCTTCGACATGTATACCTCGCCCTCTGAATTAAGCCACAACTGATGTTAAGTGTAGTTTAAGACGTCAACATCGATGCGAATTGACGACGTTTAAACCCACCCATGGGCTGTCGGCCGAGCGAGGAGAAAGATGAGCGGGGAATTGCCTAAAGTTAGCCTGCCGCTTGTAGGTAAGCGGCCAGCTGCTGCTGATCAAAGGGCCACCCTATGTCACCCTCACAATCATCACACTTAAACACAGGGATACGAATGCCGTACGCCTCAACCAACGCGTCATCGTCGGCAATTTCAACTTCAATTAAACGACAATTAAAGTGCTCCAATACCGGCCAAGCCAATTGCTTAGCGTCATCGCATAGGTGGCAACCAAGTGTTGTATAAAGTGTAACAGGGGTCATATTGGGTCATCTGCAAGCGTAAACTGGTCAAAGGTTTATGGGGACTGCACGATGCCAATACACAACAGCCTTATATAACGGCCGCAAGTAACCGTACGGCCCAACAGCATTGTAACCAAAGATGGACGCCAGCGCTTGCCGTCAGTGCCCGACAAAAAAAACGCTCTATACTGGGTTACATATTCTCAATGCCTTCAAGTAGCTGTGTCAGTGTCGACTGAAAACGAGGTTTCTCAGCGTTATCGAAGAATTCTGCCAGCTGCTCAATGAGGTCCTCTGGGGCAGAGAAGTGCGAAGCGCTCTCTAGAGTATCAAGCAGCCCCTGAACAAAACTTCCCAGCGGTTTCATACGTTCTGCCAAGGCCACCGGCGCTTGCTCTGGCGCTTCAAGAGTGGTGACGGCCGACGGAATAAATTGCTGATAAGCTTGGGTCACACGCTGTACTGAGCTTTGACTTAGATTCAGTGAAAACTGCACTATTTCAGAGCTGTCATAACCTAGATTGAGCGCCGATTCAAAAGCTTGATCTAGGTCGCCCGCAAAAAACGACACCGATAAATCATTCATCTGCCCCAGCAGGTCGCTGATGGCCGCCATCTCGGCATCATCCAGCTCGCCCTCAACTTGTAGCGAAAAGTCACGGCTCTGAAAAGACGCTTGCGTGAGACTGTGACTGAACTCACGAGCACCCGAAGACTGTGATAGTGACTCGATAATCTGGGCATCAAGGCTACTGGCCTGTATGACCACAGTATCGCCATCGGCCGTGGTCAATTCGAAACTAAAGCGATTACTTTGGGCAACTTCACTGCGATTTGAGACGGCGGTTTCTGCTGTCATCGGCGCGGCTAAACGGGGTTCAGGTTTATCGATCGAGCCCCCCTCAAGGAATTTCTCCTCGAACCCCGCTATCCCAGCCAGCACAAGGTCATAGGTACCCTGAATTTCCGCCTCCATGTCATCACTGAGTAGACCCAGGTCATCTAACTGGGCTCGAGCCTCCTCGAAACCCTGTAAAAATCCATCCAGCCCCGCTTCTAACCGCGAAGCCAAGTCTTCAGGCGTCGCACTGGCCGCCAGATCAGTCTGCAACTGGGCTTCAATGAAATTCAAAATATTACCCGCCGCCACCTCCGCGTATTCAGAAGGCGCCAGTGCCGCCGCCTCGCCTGAGGGTGCCAAATCATGTGAGTTGATCGAAGAGGAGGAATAGGTTTCAACCCGCTCATAGCGCTCGCTGTGGATATAGACCACCGAAGGTTTAGCATCGCGGTGATCGGTAGAGGGAGGCGTGATTTCATTCAAATCAGGCTGCCCCCTGCCTCTGTGAGCAACAATGTCGCGCGGCTCATCAATGGTCTGCCGAGGATTAGCATCCTGAGGGGCTTTACCCGCCTGATTATTCGGAGCGACATAATGGCTATGAGGGTTAGACTGTGCGGCTGGCGCAAACATGAGGTATCTCCGGGAGCTATACCAAGATGTCGGCAACATGACTCAACTCTATAGGAACAATAGGTTCTAAGAGTGGCTGTGCATGTAAGATATCCGCACAAGACCATTAACACTGCACCCTTAGCTCAGCTTAACCTGAGACCATTAAGACAAGCTTAAAACTTGGCAAAGCGTATGACTTTCTCCCGGTTGCAGGCTTACTGGCGAAGGCTCAGTATTTGCCGCCTCAACGCACAGCATTGTTTGATAACCCTCGTCTGAGAAGTCAGCTAGCGCTTTCGCCTTATCAATCCAAGGGTTCCAAACCACCGTTGCACTACTGCCCGACGATTCCACTTGAATGCCGCTACCAGCCACCGAGTCAGAAAGCACACATACTCGCGGGGTAGCCTGCTGCAGGCCGACTTGGTAGATACGATCCACCTCCCCCGCCACCAAGACATCGCCGGTCTGGATGCGTAGGTCCGTGTCAGGAAATAATTTATCTTGATAGCCAAGACCCGAAAAACCACTGAGACGAGCCGTGGTTATCGATGGCACCGCCAAATACGTGTGCAGCGCCTCTGTGAAGCGCCATTCCTTTGCTCCCACATTCTTCGTCCTCAGGCTCAACGCTAAACTCTGCCCAACAACGACACGGTATTGCAACTCAAACGGGTGTGGCCACCACTGCACGATTTCATCACTCGCAGCCAAGGTAAAAAGCAGCTCGGTAGCGCCACTGTCTAGATCCTTCACTTCGTGCAGTTGCCACGCCAAATTGCGGGCAAAACCATGGGCTTGTGCCTGAGATGGTTCGCTCGAAGCCCCAAACCAAGGCCAGCAAATAGGCACACCACCTCGTACAGGCCTACCCTGCTCATAACAAACACCATCACTGACCCACAACAGATCTTGCTCGCCTTGAGGCACAAACGACAACACTTGTGCTCCTTGCAACAAAATTTTCGCTGACGCCAAAGCATTATCGACCCGCACTAAAACCAAATCCTGTTCGGTCTTCTCAAAAGTTACCGAGTTCGAAGGAAACGCATCACACCACTGCTTGTTCATAAAGCTCCAAAACAAAGAAGGCCGGCTAAAAGCCGACCCCACTCATAAATAAATACACATTCAAAACCATTAAGGCGAAAACAGCTGTTACAGAGGAAGAAGCCCTTGACTGATGGCCAGATAAACACCTGCTGTCGCAACCAGCACTATGACACCCAGTGCCACCACCCCTTTCGATCCACCACTGCTGCTCGGCTGAATGGTTTCAACCGAGTTTCCACGCGGCGCAGTCTTTACCGGCGGCGCCTTTACGGCGGCACGGGCTTTGAGAGCGGGTTTCACCGGCGCGGGATTTGGGACACTGCGCACGGTGGTCTTGTCCAATTCGTCCGCCGGACCGATGACACCAAAGCTGAGGGAGTCAAAACGCAACTCATCACCACGCTTTACTCGCGCTTCCGCTATGCGCTTACCATTAACATAAGTACCGTTGGATGAGCCCAAATCTTTAACGTAAAGCAACCCATTTTTAACCAACAACATCGCGTG
>Ga0209395_1008741_pt1 | contig 10239 bp, 9 predicted proteins | sample GOMGulsemesocosm_3_FD_184635 | JGI IMG/M metagenome (GOLD analysis project Ga0209395, IMG submission 184635) | Methane-oxidizing microbial communities from mesocosms in the Gulf of Mexico - GOM9D Gulf of Mexico (SPAdes) (version 2) | ecosystem: Environmental > Aquatic > Marine > Cold seeps... | reverse complement strand
GAACTTCCTCAGCAGGGTTGAGGCCACACCGGGAGCACCTGAATAAACACCCACGCTCACCGGTGATTCTGCATCGCTCAGGGCTAGCTGATCGCGCTCTTCCAGGCGATAAATCAAGCCGCAAACTCGGTTGATGGGTTCCTCAACGCGCACTATATTTTCAAAACCACGCGAGAGGTCGATCGCTCGAATCAGGTCAGCGTCTATCGCGCCGGTATTGAGCTGCGCCATCAAACGCTTGCCCGGCATATACTCCAGCCGCATTTTATAGCCATATTCAGACAGTGCACGTTCAACCAAGAGCGCTACCCGGTTCGGTCCGGCAATCTCTTTGACGAAACTGAAGGTGCCGACAACGAACTCCTTGCCTGCCTTTTCCGCGAGCCGTTGTTCCAATAATCGCGGCTCTAGGACTTCCTGTTCCGCTAAGGCTGGCGCCACGCAGACAAGGACGCTCAGCCACAGACAACAAAGCACAGACGGCCATCGACGTAACATAACCTCCCCCTCGCCTAATACACTTCTCTTCATTATAGGGGGGCGGCGAGCCGCGCCCTTAATGAAGGCCATCACAGCAACACTCCGGGGCGGGTCACTCGTCAAATAAGAAGCTCGCTATGTCGGTTAAGTGCTCTTCGTACCCCTGAAACGAGTGATCACCACCAGGCTCCACCAGCGAGCGGCAAGCTCCGTATTTGGCCTCAGCTTGTCTATAGTCCAAGGTTTCATCACCTGTCTGCGCCATCAGCCAGTAATGCTCGACTTTTTTTGGGTTGGGAAAGTCGACCGCCCTTAACTGGTCTGCATGCTTTTGCTGTAATTGATATGAATCCTCAGTGTAATAGTTGGTGAGTGTTTGCCCCAGTAGCGAGGTGACCAGATCGTAGGGGCGTACCGAGGGGTTCACCAGCACCGCGCGCACGCCATAGGTTTCCACCAGGTAGGTTGCCCAAAAACCGCCCAATGAGCTGCCCACCACCCCCACGGATTGCCCTGAGCTGAGCGATTCAGCCATAAGCTGATCCAGCTGCTGACGAGTTTGATCGGGATAGGGGCTGAGGTAAGGGCACAAGTAGGTAATCTCAGGGTGTGTTTTCTTTAACCAAGACTCGGTCTGCCGCGCCTTGGTTGAGCTGGGTGAGCTCAAGAAGCCGTGAATATAGAGGAGAGTTAACATAGCCCTAGGCACCTGAAGTCGAAAACTGCAGTTTACCCTAGGATGCTATATAAGCGCGGACGGAGGGCGTTAGTAACCACCCGAGCCAAAGTCGATTGGGTATTCTTTGCGGGGTATACGCGTTACGCCGGTCTGGAAGCTGCCGTCATGGTGCAGGTCAAACCAACGGTAACCCGGCATGACATCGTCGAGGGCAAAGTCGTCTTCAAGCGGTTTGAATTGAATGCAGGTCGACGGCGTCGCGCGCAGTTCGATGTGCTGGTGCTGAGCCTCGAATGACTGATGTACGTGCCCCCAGATCAGGCCCTTCACGTGCAAGTGCTGCCCCAGCTCATTCAGGAGTGCGTCGGCGTTGCGGATAATGTACTGATCCATCCAGGCGCTGCCGACAGGCACCGGCTGGTGGTGCACAAAAACTAGGGTATGTTTATCACTATCGGCCAGCAGAGCCTGCAAGCGCTGCATTTCGGCAGGCTGCACCTCGCCATGCACAGCATCCGGCACGCTTGAATCGAGCAAAATAATACGCCAGTTAGCGACATCAATATGCCGGTAAGACAAGTTGGGCCGCTCTATCGTCGCCATCACTTTAGCTTGGTCGTGATTGCCCGCCAGCCAGCCAAGCGGCTGGCTCAGTTTGTCCCGGACCAGATCCAGAAACCGCGTATAGGAAGCATTGGCACCGTTATTGGAGATGTCACCCGTCGCCAGCAGCAGGTCCGCTGACGACTCATCGGCTACCAAGACGTCGAGCACATCAACCAAGCTCTCGTCTGCGTTCAAACCCAACAGGCAATCGCCCGCCTGCTCACCCAAGTGGCAGTCGGTAATCTGTAAAACACGCAGCGGCTTATTATGAGCCTGTGCGCGAACATCCTGATGTTCCGGCATTTTGCTTCCTATCTCAATGCCCCTAGGCCTCCTGCCTAAAGGGCCATATCCCCTTGACCGGGCAGGTTGAGCGCCTGCCGCGATAACCCATATTGCAAACTGTTGTCCAGCCACTCGCTAAGAAACAGGTTGCACTGCGCTTTTTCATCCGCCAAATACATCTTGCTATTGGGGTAATCATAGCGCGCAGCTAAACGTTTGTGTCTACTCCAGGCCAATACTTCAGCCATGTGTGCATCGTGATATAAGCGCACCTGCAACAGCAGCTGTTTATCCCCCCAAGCTCTCGTGCCAGCGTTTAAAAAGAGCTCCTGCTGGTCTATCTCCAGCGTGGTGGTGTAGCGGGCTCGGTCAACGACTTGAATGTCCGTCTTCCAGCGGTGCTGGGGGCTTATTTCAAGGTCGAAATTCCAACTGTCACCTTCGGCCAGGTTAGGCAATAACTTCAGCAAACGCGCATAATTGCCCTCACAGCAAGCAATGTGCCCAGCGAGGTCCACACGGTAGCGCCGACGTGCCGCCAGAGCCGCAAAGTCAGACTGGTAGGGTCGTTGACGAGCATCCAGCGAGGGTGTGTAGCCTGCATTGCTGCGTTCTGATTCTGCCATTATCCCTCCCGTAAAGCGTAAAATCTGTTAAGGGCGTCGCTAAATGCAACAATTGACCGCCTGGATGCTCAACACACCACCACCTAGCCCTGTGTGCACCTGCTGACCCACATCACTCAATAGTAGGCCAAGCATCATGATATAGCCGCATCGTCTTTACAGCAGCAATTTTGACCGTAATTTAGGGCGCTGCATCTGTAACCACTGTAAACCAATCATGGTCGCGGCGTTATTAAATCGGCCACTGTAAATCTCAGCAAAGACATCGTCGGCGGGTATCACCAGCAGGCGAATATCCTCACCCTCCGTTTCCAGCCCACTGACGCCGCCGTGGCACTCACTTAGGTCGGCAATCGCGCAGTAAACGTGAAGCTTTTCTGTACAGCCGCCAGGGCTGGCCATGTAATTACAAATGTATTCTATTGAGGTCGGGACGAGGCCGGTTTCTTCCTGCATCTCACGCAGCACCACGGCGTCCAGATCATCCTCACCAGGGTCCACCATGCCCGCGACCACCTCCAGGCACCAGGGCCCGTTTGCATCGTCAAAAGCCCCGGGGCGAATCTGTTCAACCAAACCGATCAAATCATTTTCAGGGTCATAGAGCACGGCGCCTATGGCTTCCCCACGGTGTAATATCTCGCGGGTAATTGGGTCGCTCCAACCCCCCTGATAGAGACGGTGTCGGTATTTCAGCTCTTCAAAACGAAAAAAACCCTGAAACAGGGTTTTTCGCTCGAGAATTTCTACATCGCCCAAGCCAAACTGAGGCTTAAGAAAACCCTTATCCATAGTCATTCACACTTATCCAGCACAGGAATCAGTGCGCCCTGGAGCCCCTTAAGCAGGGAGCTCCAAAGCGCCATTTCGGTGGTTACACCTTTTGGTAAATCTCCGCCCCCTGTTCGATAAACTCTTTCGATTTCTGTTTCATCTCGGCTTGCACATCAATCATCTGTACGGTCATTTCTTCACCCTCGGCTAGGGGCGTAATCTCGGTGCCATGCTCAGCCGCATAATCACGCACTTCCTGACTGATCTTCATGGAGCAGAACTTAGGACCACACATGGAACAAAAATGCGCCACCTTGGCAGAGTCCTTCGGCAGGGTTTCATCATGGTAAGAGCGCGCTGTGTCTGGGTCTAGCCCTAAGTTAAACTGATCTTCCCAGCGGAACTCAAAACGCGCCTTCGACAGGGCGTTGTCGCGCAGTTGCGCGCCTGGATGGCCCTTCGCCAAGTCAGCCGCATGGGCGGCAATCTTGTAGGTAATGATGCCATATTTCACATCATCTTTGTTCGGCAGACCCAAGTGTTCTTTCGGTGTCACGTAACACAACATCGCACAACCGTACCAACCTATCATAGCCGCTCCGATGCCGGAGGTAATGTGGTCGTAGCCAGGGGCGATGTCTGTGGTCAGCGGACCTAGCGTATAGAAGGGGGCTTCGTCACAGACTTCTATCTGCTTCTCCATGTTTTCTTTGATCATGTGCATGGGCACGTGACCAGGGCCTTCGATGAAGCATTGCACATCGTGCTTCCAGGCAACCTTGGTCAGTTCTCCCAGGGTTTCCAACTCGCCGAACTGCGCCTCATCGTTACCGTCAGCAATCGACCCCGGACGCAGGCCATCACCCAGCGAGAAGGTCACGTCATAGGCCTTCATGATTTCGCAGATGTCTTCGAAATGGGTATAGAGGAAGTTTTCTTTATGGTGCGCCAGACACCACTTGGCCATAATGGAGCCACCGCGCGAGACAATACCCGTCACGCGCTTGGCGGTCATAGGCACATAACGCAGCAACACACCGGCGTGAATGGTGAAATAGTCCACACCCTGCTCGGCCTGTTCAATCAACGTATCGCGAAATATTTCCCAGGTCAGGTCTTCGGCGATGCCATTCACCTTTTCCAAAGCTTGATAAATCGGCACAGTGCCGATGGGCACGTGAGAGTTGCGAATAATCCACTCGCGGGTCTCGTGGATATTTTTGCCGGTAGACAGATCCATCACCGTGTCGGCGCCCCAGCGGGTACCCCAGGTGAGCTTCTCGACCTCTTCTTCGATTGAAGAACCCAGCGCCGAGTTACCGATGTTGCCATTGATTTTGACGAGGAAGTTACGACCGATGATCATCGGCTCCACTTCAGGGTGGTTAATGTTCAGAGGAATAACCGCGCGACCGCGCGCGACTTCTGAGCGCACAAATTCTGCGGTGATCTGATCGGGGATACTGGCACCGAAGCTTTCGCCTGGATGCTGCTCGCCCAATGCGCCCTGCTCTTGTGCTTGTGCGCGCGCCATGTTTTCACGGATGGCAATGTATTCCATTTCCGGGGTAATAATGCCCTGGCGAGCGTAGTGCAGCTGGGAGACGTTCTTGCCGGTTTTTGCACGGCGCGGCTTGCGCTTTAAATCGAAACGCAGCGCCGCCAGCTCTTCGTTGTCCAAGCGCTCATTGGTGAAATCTGAGCTGTTTTGCTTCAGTACTTCCGAATCGCCACGCGCTTCAATCCACTGACTGCGAACATCATCCAGACCTTTGCGCAGGTCGATGCTGACCGCAGGGTCCGTGTAGGGGCCAGAGGTATCATAGACACGCACTGGCGGATTTTTTTCAATCCCGGCATCTGTCTGAGTATCCGCCAAGCTGATCTCACGGACAGGCACACGAATAGAGGGGTCGGAGCCCTGCAGATAAACCTTGCTAGAATTGGGCAGCGGCGCAATCGAGGCCTGATCGACCTGGGCACTCTCGCTGAGGATTTTTACGTCACTGGCAATCTTGACACTCATGTACTCTGCTCCTGATGAGAACCCACTGAAGGTTCCGAATGTAAACCGGCTAAAAGCTCTTCCATTTACCGACTAAAAACTATGTTCATTTACTGGCTAAAGGCTTTTCTTCGGCAACAACCTCGCTGGGCCACTGCCGATAGAAATGATGTAGGGGGCCGTGTTTAATGCCCCCCGCGTTTGTCTTAGTGTGTATAAGTGAATTACCCACAGGGCTGAGGCCCAGGCCGCCAACCATTAGCTGATCGGCGTGAAACAGCGCCCCGCTGAGAAACTTTTTGGCCTCGGCTACCGCGTCACCGAGCGGTACTTGATAGGCCAAGCAAGCGGCAATGGCCGACGCCAGCGTGCAGCCCGTACCGTGGTTGTTCTGAGTATCAATGCGCTCACTGGAAAAACGTTCGAAGACATTCACCGCTGCAGCCGTCTGCGGATCATGCTTTTGGCTCAACAACCAATCCACGCACACCAAAGCACCGTCAACATTCAGGCTCTCGCAGTGACCGCCCTTGACCAGTATCGCCGCCGGCCCCAGTCGCAACAGCGCTTCGGCTTGGTCGTGAATACTCTCGTCCGCTTTCGCCTCAGAAGCACCGAGCAGAGCGGCAAGCTCAGGTAGATTCGGGGTCAACACACTGGTGAGCGGCAATAACTCTTGAATAAGTAACTGTTTGCCAGCCTCACAGAGCAGCATACGGCCGCTGGAAGATAGCAGCACAGGATCGACCACCAAGGGGCACTCGCGACCAGCTGCTCTTCGAGCCTTGAGCCAATCAATGAGCACACGCACCAGCGATGCATTGCCCAGCATGCCGACCTTGATGGCGGCTATGTCAATGTCACTGTCGATGGACGCAAGTTGGGCGCTTAACTGCTCGGCACTGACCGGCCACGACTGCTGCACCCCCAGAGTATTTTGGGCAGTGATCGCGGTCACGGCCGTGCAGGCGTAAACACCCAAGGCCGCACAGGTTTTTAAGTCCGCCTGCAAACCCGCACCGGCACTGCTATCACTGCCAGCGATGCTCAAAACCACGGGAGAGTGTTGCAGAGTTACGTCTGTGGAGCGGGTATTGGGCACACTGATTCCTAAGGGTTACGAATCTGGTTGTGCAGGCATGGGGAACACAAGAATTCATCGGCGGCGGGCGCTTAAGATCTAGCGAGGCCGATGCACCTTGTTTCCTACGCCGGTACTAACCGGATCAGGTCGACGGGTCACTCTCAGCCAAACCAACAGGTTTCGGTTAATCTTTGATTAACCCTGTAAACACTGTGGATTCAGCACCCCGACAAGATGCCGCCAGTCTATGCGCGACGCCACTGGCTGTAAAGGCTGGCTGGGCATAGGATGAAATTTAGACATAAAAAAACGAGCGTGGATCTCCCCACACTCGCTCATTGGTCACACAGCTACAATCTGCTGTTAGATATTGGTTTTCAGCATCAGCGACTCAAACATGATGGCATTGTGGTTCGAGGCGTCGCGCTTGGGCTCTTCCATCAATTCCACATTGGGGAAGCGCTTCATCAGCTCGCACATGGTCACATAGAGCTGGTTTTTGGCCATGGCCGCACCGATACAGAAACGCGGCCCATAGCCAAATTGCAGCTCCGGTTTAAAGACCCGGGTGACATCGAACTGCCCAGGGTTTTCACAGTAGTCGGGATCGTGGGACTGTAGCTGCGGCATCATCAACACCATCTGCCCCTTAGTCACCTTCTCACCGAGATACTCCATGTCCTCGCGAGCGTAGCGGGCAAAGCCCATCTTGCCCATGATTCCCCAGCGCTCCACTTCGGCGAAGGCGTGGCCAAAGGCTTCCGGCGTCTCAATCGCCGTCGCCACCTGATCCTTATGTTTAAGCAGGGAATAGACCATCCACTGCTGCGCCATCAAGGTGGTATCGGCGCCAGCGCCGACCAGAGCAAGAACCAGGGTAATGATGTCCCACTCTTCAAAGTCCGGGTTTTCCGCCTCAACCTGTAGAAGAGCACTGAGGAAATCATTTTCGGCCGGCTGCTCGCGACGCTCGGCGATCACCTCCTTGAGAATATCGATGGCCACATTGCTGGCATCGATGGCACGCTGGCGCTGCTCTTCCGGCAGGGTTGGGTTCCAGGCCTCGGTAAAGTGCAACACCACCGGCTTGAAATCCTCCCAGTACTTTTCCGGGATGCCGACGATCTTGGTAATGGAAATAAACGGGATTTTCTGGGAAATCTCTTTCTTGTAGTCAAACACCTCGGGAGAACCCAGCTCATCAAAGAGCTTCTGAACTTCAGGCTCTATACGGCGCTGAATTTCTTCCACCACATTGCGTGAGAAGGCAGGTGACACTATCTTGCGGATCAAGCGGTGGTGTGTGGGATCGGCGAGCAGGCTGTGGCCAATCATGGCTCGCTCAAAGTTGCCCCATTCAGACTCAGGCGGGCGCGCATGAGCGTACTCCCAATCGTAGAAGTCCGATGAGAAGGGCTCATGCTTCCAGCAGTCGGCTATGTCGGTCATCTGGGTGATGACCCAAGCCTGCCAGGGTTCATAAAATACGAAGCGTCCGCGCTTGGCCAGAGCCAGACACTGGGGCACTGGGTCGTCACAATACTCCTGGGAAAAAGGATTAAAGATATCGCCTAGGGGGGGCAACTCCTGCGTGCTCGTATCCGTCACAGCGTCGTTCATGATTTTTATCCGTCGTCTGGGCCAATGACCAAAGGCGTACAGCCCCTTTAGTCTTATTTAAGGCCAGCATTACACAGAGCCTTAAGTAGTCACAGTGACGAGGCTGCATGACCTTCATGAATCCTGCTCATATGACTGGCAAACTGCCTTGCCCAACTGGCGAACACTAAGCGCACTTCATGCTGATTATTAAACCGAGTGTTGCGCTGCCAGCGGTACCCCGCCACCCGCTTATCTTCAATGGTTGCCAGCACGCGGCCATCCACGCCGTCATGCAACTGCATGGCCATGGTGAGAGTACCGGCCCCTTGGCTGACGTATTTTTTACCCAGATCGCGGCTTTTAAAGTCATCCTTAGGCGCAAGGGGTGCAATCTCCAGCAGTTGAGACTTCACCACCAGTACTCCTGCGGCCGCTTCAGTCTCCAAGCTATAGCCTTTTGACAACAAAGCTTTAGTCATGGCGTCACTGTATTGTTTGGCAAACCTCTGTCGATCCGCGTCCGTCATTTCCCACTCACCGCGCGGGTAGATCCGGCTGTCGGGGCGATAATTAACTTCTGTGCCGCTGGCATCCAATGGCTCAACATAGAAACGCTTAAAACCCTCTAGCTCGGCATCGAGAGCGACAAAAATCTCATCAATATTGGTTCCCACTACAGGGCTAAGGCCATCTTTAGTTTCACCGCCTTCTTGCACGTGCGGATTGCCTGCACAGGCGCTCAAGAATGTCATCATCGCCACGAGGCAACCTAGAAATAACTTGTTCATTTTTTCCTCACTTTAAGTACTTATTGGTATTCAAGATTTAGCGTTGGGTAGGTGTTTCAAAAGCTCCATCACATAGCGGCGAATCCGCGCCTGCTTTTCAGATGCTTCCGCTTTCGGGTCGACAAACGCCTCGACGGAACTGCGCCAAACAGCTCGACCCAATTTACTGTCGACGATTGCCAGCGCCATCGTGCCTTTTGGATATTCCTTCGACGCCCCCACTAGAGCTGGATAGACCTTGAACATTTCCTTGGCATACGTGGTTGCCGGATCATCGCCCAAGGTCATCAAGCTGATGAGCTGGTAGCGCGTCGCCTGCTGCGTTAACCGATAGCCCTTTGCCTGCAACTGATCGGCGATTTCGATTTTCGCAAACTGACTGCCGCGGCGGTCGGTCGGCTGCCGAGGAGCGGCTGTATCCAGTACACGGATCACATCCGAATACCAGCTGAGAGGCGTGTGGGCGGTTATTGGCATGTTGGGCTGGGTCAAGGTGACCGCTACCGACTGCTTCAACGGATCTCGCTGGGCAGACTCCGTAATGCAACCCAGCAACCCCGCGCAACAAAAACTCAAGAATACTATTTGGAAAAAGCGCTTACCCATTACCACGCTGACCATAATTTTTCTCCTTAACTTAGCGCTCAAATTCAGTCGCTTAAACTCAATAAAGGCCATTCTAAAGCCTCTATTTTAACAGAAGCTGAACGACGCAATAGACAAGCCTAAAACAGCCACTACAGTAATCACCATCGACCAGAGCGCATAGAGCGTCGCGACCGAGGGGTCCATCATTAACACTAATTTACCGGCCCCAGTGGTCGACGCTCAATTGGCAAACCGCTACACTGCCGAAGCAATCAGTATAGGCACCTTCATCTATATGATTTTTATCTCTGAGTTGATGCTTTGAATCTCTCGGTACGATTGCCCCTACTTATTTTGACAAGCGCACTCGGCGAATCAAGCTGTGCAGCGCTGACACAGGATTCAATATGATGAAGCGTCATCCCTCACTGCTCGTCGCGGCTCTCACCACAGTGATCAGTTTCAGCGCGGCGACCAGCCAAGCCAGCAGCCTGCAGGATATGTACGCCCTCGCGCTGGAAAATGATCACCAAATCAAAGCCGACACAGCTGCCTACAGGGCAGGTCTAGAATCGAAAACCATCGGCCGAGCAGGTTTGCTGCCACAGATAAGCGCCACGGCTCAGTTCTCCGATACAGAAATCGACAGCAGCGGCTACCAGGGCTCCCCCGTTAACGCCGTGGTTGCCAGCAGCACCGACAGCCAGAATGAGGCTTACCAA
>Ga0209395_1008739_pt1 | contig 10240 bp, 7 predicted proteins | sample GOMGulsemesocosm_3_FD_184635 | JGI IMG/M metagenome (GOLD analysis project Ga0209395, IMG submission 184635) | Methane-oxidizing microbial communities from mesocosms in the Gulf of Mexico - GOM9D Gulf of Mexico (SPAdes) (version 2) | ecosystem: Environmental > Aquatic > Marine > Cold seeps... | reverse complement strand
AAAATTCATGATAACGGCGGCGCGACAGCCACCCGCTATGATGACGAATATGTTTTAAAAGTATTTAAAAGTACAGACTGCCAAGCTATTTTTGACAATGTGTCCTCCTACTGTGGGCTTGGCATCAATAGAAGGGAAACTAAAAACGATCAAACTCAAGGGTGGAGCGTTGAGTATCAACGGCCATTTTATAGTGTTCGCATCAACAGCTTCGACAAGCAAACCTCATTGCGTAGAGAAAAATTTGGCTACTCGCTAAAAGTGGGCTTTGATGTACAAGCTCAGGGAACCGATCTCACCACAAACACCCCAACTAGCGCACGGGTAAAACTCGCGTTAGGCATTCATATGAATGACGGCGTAAATCAATTATTGGAAGCACAGGATGAAACCATGATTGGGGTCGATTTTGAGGTGATTTTTCCGTAATTCTTAATAGCTCATTTCGGTAGGCTAACCTCAGCTTGTTTTAATGCTTTGCGTCCTTCAGTAGTAATACGTTGGCATTCCATAAATTGCGGATATTTTTTCTGTTCAATATTATAATAAGCAGCCAATAGATCTGCCTCGATACCTAATGATACTCTCGCTTCTTTTACTGTCATATCCAAATAGGGCGAGAAATCGATTTTGTCCAAAGGCGTACAATCTGACACATAGCCCAAATGTGCGGCTTTTTTAAAAACTACAATATCTTCATCAGAAAATTTGTAGGGTCCTGGGTATAAATATTTGGCCACTAATGAATACATTTTTTTCTCTGAGGTACTCATTCGATTAGTGGATCCCATGGTAAAACCAATCACAAATGCTTCGTCCTTGGGCAACATACCACGACCCAGTAAGACATGAATAACGTCGTGATCATCCAGAGATACCGCGCCATTAAATAATGTTAAGCCTGGTATATCGAATTTTGGGTTTTCTACTAGTTTAACAATTAAAGGTATATCGGAACTACCGGCTGCTACCGGAGCCTGCGTGGCAAGACATTCTCGAATGGTAATATCTTCAACTTCCAATGGCACATGCCACTCTTTCCAGTGCGTATTGGGTTTAGGTAAAAGGTCTGCTTGATTCATAATTTATATCATCAATGTCTTGATCCTATTAAAGCCTGAATCATTCAGACTTTAATAGGATGAGTAATGCTCAATAAGCGATTATAACTCTATGGTAGCCGAAAAGTTCTCTTGCACTTCCTTACCCTGTTCCATATCCCGAATGCGTTTTTCCATTGCCTCAGATAGCTGGTCCATTTCAACGATCGACTGCGCCATTTGAGGCAATGCAGTTTGTCTATACTGACTAATATCTTGTAAGGCAGCTTCGATATTCCCAAAGGCTTGTTTGAGTTTTTCAATATCAAGTTGCGATTCGCTGGCTTGCTTTTGAATTGCGACTCCCTGGGTTTTAAGCTGTTCACTGGTTTGCACTAATAAGTCATTGGTTGTGTTATTAACCGCCTGCGTGGCATCTAGTAATTTCTTTTGATGCTGTAAAGCGATAGACATAACAGAAGCTGTTTCGAGAGCTATAACCGTAACATTCATGGCTCTGTTTACGCCGCGAATTAGCTCTTTATTATTTTGAATAATCACTTCTGAAGTGATAACTGCTTGCTGATTAACCGCCAGTGTTTGCTGAAGATCCATTACACGCTGACGCAAAGGGAAAAGGATTTGCTCTTGTAAATATGTCTTTTTTTCGTCATCTGTAGAGGCATCACTTACTTTTTCTTCTACTTTTTTATCTAACTGATGGCCGAATTGAATGTAATCCTCAAGACTAAAAGTCATCTCTCTATAGCGAATCTGGTCATCTTCTAAGGTAATATTATCGCGCCTTAATTGTGCCTCACCATTTCTTAAGGTGGCAACAATGTCATTTATAACACCTTCTGCCGTCTGATATTTTGCAAACCAGTTTGAAAGTGGTGTACCTATAAATGGAAGTGCGCTAAACAAGCGTCGAACCGTTCCCATGGAGAAATCAACACGATTAGGATTAACGGCATTTACTTGTGATTGCAAGTTAAGTAATGAGTTGGCAGTACCGCCACCACTTTGCGCCTCATCAACAAGTGAGTGAAGAGGCGTCTTAAGCATTTGACTACGATGAGCCAGGTCTCTACAGGTTTGATCACCCAGGGCACTCACTGCCTTTGACATATCACGCTGTTCGGTTAAGTCCCTGTCACCAATAGCCATTAACTTATTAACCGTTTCGTCAACCTTAACAAGTAATTCTTGTTTTGGATTCTTTTCAACCAGGCTATCGGCGTCATTAAGATTTAAGTCAGACTGTACTGTCTCAGTGGTCGCTAATACTAAATTTTGTGTTGAATTCATATTACTCTCCTTGAATATTATCTGCTATATTTTTCGGCTCGTTGAGCCATGGTTCTCAGCTCAACCATTGCCTGCTCAACATCCATCGAAGCGTGGCCAGAATGAGTCGATATTTTAGCTAATTGATTAGAAGCGCGATCCAATTCTGTCATCGCTCTTTCATTTTCAAGAAACAACGCAGCTACTCTACCATTGGTTGAATCGTATAATGATTTTCTTTCTACTAACGCTTCACGTTTATCAGTATCGAAAGCACTATCACCTAATGACAGTAACTGTTCATCTAACAGCTCTATATTAATGCCTGCGATACTTTTTAAGCTAGAGACAGCATCATTCAAATTATCGATGGCAGACAAGAATACCTGTTCGGCCATAGTACGATAACGCAAATATGTCAGTTCGTTTTTGTTTAGCTTAAGGTCTAACACATCTTGAAATGCAGCAAACTTATTTTTAAGCAACTCTATTTGGTAAATCCCTTCCTCTTGCTCAAACTTTAATAACTGATGTTTAAGCATATCCATAGAGTCATGACGTTTTTTGACAATATTTTTGTGATAGTTCTCAACAGCAGAAATGGCGGTTTTTTTACCATTTATAAAATACGATATCGCCCAACAGCCTATACCGACGGCCAATCCTGCACCCGCGATCATCCAGGAATAGAGGCTGGCTTCGATAACGAAACTGAATGTTAAAGCCAGTACAGCTAACACGACAGGGTAAATTACCAATGGTCTCTGTAGAGTATGGTTTAGCAGTGTACGCTTGATATCACCTGGTTTAAGGCTGATTAATTTCATATTCACCCTTAATATGTTTCTTTTAGCAATGAAATTTCCACTCGTTTTAGACGTCCCGTATAGTGCCGATTACTTTCACCTAAATCACGAATTAATGGCTCCTGACTGCCTTTCCCCAAAGATTGAATACGGCTCGAATTGAAGCCTAGCTCCTCAATTAGGTAGCTTTTAACTTCATCTGCACGAGCTTGGGATAATTGCCTATTTTTCCCCTTATCCCCTCTTGTTCCAGTATGCCCTTCTATTCTAATTCGAAAGCTCGGGTAATGTTTTAGGTTATCGGCAGTATCATTAAGCTGAACTTTACTATTTTGTGATAGATTATTACTGCCGCTTGAGAATACTACTGGCCTAATTTTAAGCGTGCCCACTTCCACAAGGTGCTGCCACTGTTGATTGGTCAATTCTGAAAACTGCCTCGAATTAACTTTACCATCACTCATCACCGACAAACCATTAGCGGTTAGAGCACTCTGCACCTCTTGCAAAGGCCTAGTGTTTATCAGCCTATATGGGTCACCATTGGGGATAAGGTCAGTTGGAATTTCTTCGAAGTCACTAAATATTTTTATCGAACTTTCAATTGTATCCACTAATGCATACTCACCCTCTAACCAAACCGACATATTCTGTCCGAGTCCCTTCCAGGCAACTCCGCCCAGTAAACTATTAACCTGTTTTTTGTTAAGTTCAGTTACCTTGGTTAATTCCTTTATCAACTCTTGTGGATTATCACGATAAAATTTTAATACCTTAAAATAACTGGCTAATACCAGCTGAAGTGCTTCGGGTTTACTGCGTGTAAATTCATGACTGGCCAACAGCACATCGACTATTAATTTTTGTGTATCTTCGGTTCCCAGTATGCGTTTAAATCTATGGTCTTTAAGAGCAATTGAAACGTCGGGCTCCCATAACACAGCAACGTCTACTTCGCCATGCTGAAGCTTCCTCAAAGCATCACTTGATCCATCGGTATGCAAAATATCAAATTGCTTATCTTTAATTGTATTGATATCAAAATGCGAGGCCACTGCTCTTAGTAAATGCTCACTGGGGGAATTAGCGGTATAACCTAATACCAACTCACGAGGCGTTTTTAAATCATCCAGTGAGTCGATACTGTCCTTGTTGGCGATAATCGCATCGCCCCCTTTAGACTCATCGATTACTGCAACAATAGTGGCTGGATAGTTATAGGCTTTACCGCTGGTAAGGTAGGCATCGACGGTGGCGACGGCCAAATCCAGTTTGCCTTTATCGAGACTGCTCATGCGGGTCTGATAATCAGCATTATCATCCACACATTCCAGCAGAAAACCCTGCTTGCGTAAGCTGCGCTTCATCTCTTTTGAACAAAGCGGGTAATACCCAACCCAGTTATCGACTCCGATTCTAATTTTTCCCTTCGTCGAGCGGGCATCCGTGGTATCAGAATAGAAGTGATCTTCAATATCGGCCTTGAATAACTTGAAGCCTGCGATGGATAACAGGCCCACAAGTAAAACAGTTATGGCGGCTTTTGCGTGACCTTGCATCGCCAACCCCTACTCGAACTCGGCTATATCAGAAAAGCTTTCAGATTCAGCCAGCACACTTGCTAAACCTTCTCTTAAACTTTCTGGATTATCAGCTGATTTATAATAGGTGATGCCGGGCTGATTAAGTGAATGGTCTGCACCAATACAAAACCCTATGGTGCGTATTGCCACAGGAGTGTTCTGATAAATAAGATTGACCAGTTCAGTCGGTGATTCATTGGTGCTGGCCGAACCATCGGTAACGATGACAAGATTGTATTCACCATAACCCAGTTGTTTACTGGCTTGCTGCTCTAACTCGTTTAGACCTTTTTTAATGGCCGTATGCAACGGAGTGCCACCACCAATTTTAACGTTCCAGATTTTAGTTTTAAGTTCACTTCTATTATCGGTGCCAAGTTTTATTTTTGTATTATTGCCATTCCTATCAAACACCAATAGACCCACATTTGCTGGGCTGGGTATTTGATCGATGAAGTGGTTAACAGCAGAAATAGCTACTTCGGCCTTGGTTTTTGTTCCAGAACATTGGCTAACCGACATGGAGCCACTGCCATCAAAAATAATGAAGTAGTTTTCGGTCAATAGCTTACTGGGATCTGTCGCATCATCATTTATCTGCGGCCAATCGTTGCGGGTAGCATTAAAGCCATAACCCTTTTCTAAACCCGGTGATAATCTTTTTTTGTTCGATTCTGTGTTTTGCGGACTGCAACCCGCTGACAAGATAATGGTCCCTAGTAAAAAGGACAGTATTTTAAAATTCATTTTTACTCTCCTAAAGTGGCTGAAACAGTGCTTCTTCAGCTTCTAGCTGAATAATTCGAAAAACCACTCGCATATTTGAGCGCCATTCCGATTCTGTTTTAGGCGCACAAGGATCCGCACCACACATACCTGTCTTAGGGTTGCCAAAACCGTGTCCGATCACAGCAAACTGACTGGCATCGAGGGATATGTCTTTTTGCTCTGCGAATTGGACCAAACCATCCCTAACACTTTGTGCGCGGGATAAACTGATATTTTTATTAGACTGTTTAAGTTTGCTTAATACAGTGCCAGATTCACCTTTCTTTTTAGTGCGCAAATACTTAAGGGGATCACTGTGTCCCTCTACGGTAATAATCGCACCGCCATAGGTAGAAGCTAAGCGAATAACTCGGTTAAATTCATCGCCGTACAATGAGCCATCAAACTCATTTTGATTTGGCTTAAACGCCACTTCAAATGAAAACAACTCACCATCGGCTAGGGCGCTTTGCTGTTGTTTTTTGGCCACCACTGCAGCAACCTTAGAGCTATTAAAACGAGATTTTTCCACGAAATTGTGGTCGGCACCTAATTTTGAAAAGTTCCAGTCAGAAATTTCAGGGTATTTTGTGCCTGAACTTAACCCTAGATATTTTAGGCTTTTTTGTATTTCCTTATTAAGTTGATGCACATTTCGTGGGTAGGATTTATCGGTGAAGAAACGCTTGTTTGCATTAATATCCAAATGCTCGGCGTCCAAATACAAGCCTTCTGTGTCGGCTACGGCATCCGCAGAATCCAATAGTAGATCCGCTGAGACTAAAAACAACTTATTGTATTTCTTTTTATTAGATGCAGGATTCTTAACTAATTTTTTCACTTCACTCGAAGCCGTATTTAACGCCTTCACAAAGGATTCTACCTTGCTTCTGTTTGCTTTCAAATAATCACTACGCACAGCGTAGACGTCGGCAATTACCCGATTAGCTGTTTTGGTGGACATTAAAATACGCGCACCTTTAACCGAATCTTCGGACCCGTTACCCACATTCCCACCAGAAGTTAAGGCTAGCGCATCAGGTATAATTACAAATACAGCATCAATATTTTCTTCATACAAGGCAGCCATAGGACTATTGTCCGTACCTGTTAAGTCTGGCAACCATTTTATTTTTACATCTTTCGGTTTCAATCCTGCATCCGCCAGCAAAGTCACCATGTAATCAACATGTGGTCCATAGGCCTGCAATGCAAGCGTTTTACCTTTCAGGTCCTTTACCGAGCGGATGCCATTTTTTACCACCAGAGCGTCACCACCAGCAGACCAAGTTAATTGATGAACAATAACGGGTTTGGTGGCAGGATTTTTTGCCAACACGTCGGTGGCGGCGTTAATCATACCCAAAGTACCTCTCAGGTAGGGTGTTTTACCCTTGATATAGTTTTCTACCTGTTTTGAGAAATCATCATTGCGAGACAATTTAAAGGAGAGCCCGTGAGACCGGAATATTGAACCGGCCTGGGTATTTTTATGGCTGCCATTAGCATAGATGGTGGCTATATCACCGCCCCAGGTAATTATAGGTAGGATGACTTCAGTGCCCCGTACTTTACCAGCAGAAGCTTTAACTACTTGTTCTAGAGGGGCGGGTTCAATGTAGTTAGGAGCGGCATGAGCCAGGTTAGCGATAGCTAACAAACAACTCACCCCGATGATTTTTACCAGTTTCATTTATCGTCCTATGAAAATTTTATGGGCAGCCCATCACTATACAACAGTTATCACCTGTGCATAACAGGGATGAATAATTAACCTGGCGGATTACCCGCCAGCTCTTGGTTCCTTCCAAATATAAAACAGCAGACATAAAAAAACCGCGCTTGAGCGCGGTTTTTTTAACATTCAAATAATTCTTAAAAATCTAAGAATTAAGAGTAAACAGGAAGGCTCACACAAAGTACTTTAACCTTGGCGCGAACTTCTGCAGTTACCTTATCTTTAGTGCCATTCTCAAGGCTCTCAAGCACGTCACAGATCCAACCGGTCAACTCTTTAGACTGAGCTTCGTTGAAACCACGGCTAGTGATAGCCGGAGTACCAATACGCAAACCAGAGGTCACAAACGGAGAACGTGGGTCGTTAGGTACGGCATTTTTATTAACAGTGATGAAAGCTTCACCCAATGCTGCATCGGCGTCTTTACCTGTGTATTCCTTACCAATAAGGTCAACTAAGAACAGGTGATCGTCGGTGCCGCCAGAAACAATGTTAATGCCGCGGGCAATAAATTCGTTGGCCATAGACTGGGCGTTTTTAACCACCTGAGCTTGGTACGCTTTGTACTCGTCGCTCATGGCTTCTTTGAAACAAACCGCTTTAGCCGCGATTACGTGCATCAATGGGCCACCTTGAGACTCTGGGAATACTGCAAAGTTAAGCTTCTTGTTTAGGGCTTCGTCTTCAGCCGCCAAGATCAAACCACCACGTGGGCCACGTAGAGTTTTGTGAGTAGTGGTGGTTACCACGTCGGCAATGCCCACTGGAGATGGGTAAACGCCTGCGGCGATTAGGCCAGCAACGTGAGCCATGTCTACGAACAAGTAAGCGCCAACCATATCGGCGATGTCGCGGAAACGCTGCCAATCAACCACACGGCTGTAAGCAGAGAAACCGGCTACGATCATTTTTGGTTTGTGTTCTTTGGCCAAGGCTTCAACTTGATCGTAATCGATCTCGCCAGTGGCTTCGTTTAGGCCGTACTGAATCGCGTTGTAAATACGACCTGAGAAGGATACAGAGGCACCGTGAGTAAGGTGTCCACCGTGGGCCAGGCTCATGCCTAGAACCGTATCGCCTGGCTTAACCAATGCCATGTAAACCGCGGCGTTAGCTTGTGAACCAGAGTGAGGCTGTACGTTGGCGTAACCGGCACCAAATAACTCTTTGGCACGGTCAATGGCTAGTTGTTCGATCACGTCTACGTGCTCACAACCGCCGTAGTAACGCTTACCAGGGTAGCCTTCGGCGTACTTGTTGGTTAGCTGGCTGCCCTGGGCTTCGATAACACGTGGGCTAGTGTAGTTTTCAGAGGCGATCAGCTCGATGTGCTCTTCCTGACGCACGTCTTCGGCTTTCATGGCGGCCCAAAGCGTTGGATCGAAATCAGCGATATTCATGTCTTTTTTGAACATGGTTGTCCCCTGTTTTTAACAAAATTAACGGTTAAGAGATTGATGGCGCGCATTGTACCGCAAGAGTGTGAATCAGGCACTTGAAAGGGCGGCAACATTGCTCAAAGAATATTCATGCAAAGGCCGCCCCCCGCGTTCCGGGCTAGGCAGGCTCGTAGAGCCCATTTTCGGCCTCATGTTCACCCTCATGCTCCGCCTCCAGAAAGTCATGGGCCAGCACATCCGAGCACACCGGATGACTGTACATATAACCCTGTACTCGATGGCAGCCCACTTTCTGCAGGAACTTGCGCTGAGCCTCATTTTCAACCCCTTCGGCGATTACCCCTAAGCCCAGGTTATTGGCCATGGCAATGATAGTGCGGGTGATCTGGGCATCTTCCTGGTTGTGGGGCAGGTTGCGGATGAAGCTTTGGTCTATCTTAAGATTGTTCACCGGGAACTGCTTTAAATAGCTTAAGGATGAATAGCCGGTGCCGAAGTCATCGATGGATAAGTGGAAGCCCATCTTGCGGGCCTCGTTTAACACCGCCAGGGTACGCTCCACGTCGTCCATGAGGATACTCTCGGTGAGCTCCAGCTCTATTAGGTCCGGGTCGACTCCGGTTTCATCCACGATGCGGCAAATGCCATCCAGCATGTTCACATCTTTAAACTGGCGGGCACTTAAATTCACCGCCAGCTTGGGCACCACAAAACCGGCCTCTTGCCAGTCTATGATTTGTTCACAGGCGGTGCGTAATACCCACTCTCCTACGGGCACAATTAAGCCGGTCTCTTCTATGACCGGGATAAACTTGTCCGGCCCCACCAACGCATATCCTGGGCGACGCCAGCGCAACAGGGCTTCGATGCCACAAATTTTATTTTCTTTGGTATCCCACTGGGCTTGGTAGTGCAGTTCAAATTCATTGCGCAGCAACGCCAAGTGCAGGTTATTTTCCAGCTCCAGGCGCTCCATGGCCCTGATGTTCATTTCTTCCAGGTAGAACTGGAAGGTATTTTTGCCCATGGCCTTGGCGTGGTACATGGCCGTATCGGCGTTGCGTAACAGCTCCATGGCGCTGAGCGTGCTGGCCGGAAACAAGGCCACGCCCACACTGGCGGTTAAATACAGTTGGCGTTCGTTAATGGCAAACGGCTTTTGTATTTGCTTTAAAATGCTCTCGCACACGCTTTCAATTTCTTGTTCGAGGTTTTGACAGTGTTGCAGGCCAGGCATGATCACAGTGAATTCATCGCCCCCCATACGTGCCACAACATCTTCGGAACGAATTGAGGCGTTTAAACGCTGGGCCACTTCTACTAATACCTGATCCCCCACCGGGTGCCCCATGGTATCGTTGATGGGTTTAAAGCGATCCAAATCTATAAACAGCAAGGCCAATACCTGGCCTTTTTCTAACATGAGTTTTTCCAGGGTCTCGTGCATTTGCGAGCGGTTGGGTAAATCGGTGAGCGAATCAAAATAAGCCAAGCGCTCTATTTTGGCTTCACTGGTTTTACGCAGGGAAATGTCTGAGCTAATAATAATGTGGCTTTGCACTCTACCGTCGTTGTCTTTTAAGGCGGTAATGCCGGTCCAGCTAGGGCAGATTTC
>Ga0209395_1008736_pt1 | contig 10240 bp, 9 predicted proteins | sample GOMGulsemesocosm_3_FD_184635 | JGI IMG/M metagenome (GOLD analysis project Ga0209395, IMG submission 184635) | Methane-oxidizing microbial communities from mesocosms in the Gulf of Mexico - GOM9D Gulf of Mexico (SPAdes) (version 2) | ecosystem: Environmental > Aquatic > Marine > Cold seeps... | reverse complement strand
CATAGGCAAACAGATGCCCATCACGAATATATCCAAGGACCGCCTTTTGCATTTTGGCTTTAAGCGCACTTCGTGCGGTCAAAATGGATTGCGGCTTTGAGAACACAGAAGATAGTTTTTCGATGGGCGAGGCGTCGCTTGCCGACGCCTCTTGCGCGCCCTGATGAAAGGCATCTATCGCCGATTGCGACTGTAGGGCTTTCCATTCAGCCTTAATGTCTGGATGTGAATATGTGAGCCATGCGTTCTTTAGATAAACGCCGTTGCGCCATAGCTTGTCTAAGGTCTCGGCTGAATCAGCGTTCATAATCAATCCTGTTTTAGATACCATTACCTTACATAGGGTACGTGAGGCCAGCGTAACGAGGGTGCTGTTCCTACGTAATGTAATGTAACGTATACTCAGCCAACAACACTAAGTGATGGCTTGCCAGCGCCAGCCGAGCTTATCAATGCCCCAAGCTGGTTTGCATTGTCCTCTGCTGCTCGGTTTACCGGATCATCGGCCAGATGCGCGTAACGCATTGTTGTCTGAATTTGGGTGTGACCCAGAAGCCGCCCAACCATTTGAATAGGCATGCCAGAGGAAACCGCGTTTGACGCATAGGTATGGCGCAGGTCGTGGATCCGGACATCATGTAACCCCGCGCGTTCGCGAATACGCCGCCATGGGTGCTGTAAGTCGGTGGCGTACTTACCCGGCACTTTACCTGCGATCACGTAAGGATTCTCAGGACGCCGTGGGAGGGCGCTTAGAACGGCACGTGCGGTTTGTGGCAGGGGAATGCGCCTTGCGCCTGTTTTGGTGTCTGGAAGCTCCATTCCAAGGTCTGTGATGAACTCCCATTGCAAGGTTTGAATTTCTCCCAGACGACAGCCCGTCAGGATCAGCAATCGGAAGGCCGCGACGATATAGGGTGTCTCTGAGCCGTCTTGCTCGACCTCAAACAGCACTTGCCCCAGCCGCTGTAATTCATATTGGCTCAGATACCGTTCGCGCTTCACTTCCCGGTATTTGGGAACATGGCGGCATGGGTTTGAGCCATCAGGACGCAATCCCCAGATTTCCGCGAGGTTGAACATCTTTGACAGCACCCCAAGCGTCCGATTGGCCTGATAAGGCTTGTTGCGGAATTTGTGATGCAGTTCGGCAATGTCCCGGCGTTCGACGTCTACGGTTTTGAAATTACCAATGGCCGGATTGATAAACAGATCAATGGCACGGCGATATTCGCCCTGGGTGCTGGGTTTGCAACGCTGCTTTACGTGATCTTCAAAGAAGCGTTCACAGAGTGCTGCAACCGTGGGCGCGCGCCGGTGCTGGGCGATTTCTTCAACCGGGTTTTCGCCCTTGGACAGCTCCCCCATGATCTCTTTTGCACGATTGCGGGCTTGCTCCGCCGTTATATTACCGTGCCGCCCAATTGAGGCCCGCCGGGTGCGTCCGCCTTTTCGATATTGAACCTGATATGTCTTGGTGCCGGAAGGCATGATGCGGACGCCAAAACCTTTAACTTCGCTATCCCATTCGAAGTAACTTTTGGCTCGAATATCAAAATTATCTACGCAGCGTTTGGTCAGTTTTGGCATCATATTCTCCGGTCTATCTTTGTTCTCACTGCGCATCCGTGGAAGCACTGTGGAAGCAATTGAACGCAAATCTCAGAGTAAGGCGTATGGCTCAAGCGCAATGCGCGTCAATTAAAAAACAACGATTCCAATAAGATAGGGTAGATAGGCGCAAAGAAGCGAACCCGGTGCGACTCCCCTTTAGCTCTCTCATAACCTGAAGGTCGTAGGTTCAAATCCTACTCCCGCAACCAATAAAACAAGGCCTCTAAGCGATAAATCGCTTGGGGCCTTTTTCTTTGTGTCCGGCTGGTGTCCGGTGTTCGACTCAACTTGAATCCCCCCCCTTTGATCTTCCATCCCTAACCCATACCACCCTTTTTGCGGGGCTTGGAAGTAACACAGCGATACCATGTCTACCTCAGTCACAGGAAAATTTTGAAATTCCTAGGTGGTTCACTTTGGTTCAATGCACCAAGTCCTGAAATACCTACTGAACAAGAGTGGGGTGATTAGGGGGCGTATTGCCAGCATTCGCTGCATTCCGCACAAAGGGCAGCAACGTGAAGATTGCCCATGCGCATTGGTGGTGGCACCCGATTGAGGTGAAGTGGAATATGTGAACATCTTGAGGTTCTCTGGGCATAGCAGCCAGACTCTAGCGAGCAGTGCGCTTGCGATTAAGGCTTCCGCCGTTGGGAGATCGACAGTAAAAGCCGTCATTCAAGTTGATATTTATTTCTTCCTGCGGTTTAGTAATTAGTCCAGCTAGATTATGGGAAGAAATGATGATTAAATTTGTAGCACCAGAGTACAGTCGAGATTGGGCGGGAATTGCCCTTAAGCTTGGATTGGCAGGCGCAGAAGCGGTTGTCTTAAACGCTGCGGGGACCATCGGTCAATTGGCAGGCGCCCTTGCGTTGACGGAAAAATCCGCCGAGCACTCTTTAGAAACTTTGGCTTGGACATGGTTAAAGGAAGTTCTACTCCGATCAGTTCTAGAAGTTATATCTGAGCCTCGCTTACGTTCACCACTAAACAAACAAGAGCTTAAGAGTTTTTCCATCCAATTAGTGGAAGATATTTTATGTGAGGAAACACCAGGCGAGTTGACAGCTGTTACACTTCAGAATCCATCTACACTTCCTGCCCTTGAGGCGTTCATTGCAAACTTTCCAGTTCTCATCAAACAAATTTCTCCTGACAACGGTTATTCGGATTCTGAGATCAGATCAGCTCTTGGAAAGGCACTTTCAGCAGAATCGGCACGGGTGCTTGTTGAAAACTCAGATTTCTACGCTTCAATTGTTGAGGTGTTCTTTGGCCCTTCCGGCGAATTACTACGAATAAATGAAGCATGGCTTCGGCATGGTGTCTGGATCAGGAACTCGTTCACAAAGCAACCTATCTTCTCCCCCGACAGTGACGAGACCCTACCGCTCTCGAGGATTTATCTGCCTCTTCGATGCTTCTGGGAAGTTGAGGAGGAGATGTCCACGGGAGATGGGGAGACATATGTAGATGTACATAGGCACATCGCTTCATTGCATGAGACAGTACACGACTGGTTAAATGTTGATGCGAGAATTGACCCGCTAAGAATAATTACAGGTGGGCCAGGAAGCGGGAAGTCGTCTTTTGCAAAAGCTTTCGCTACTGAAATTTTAGATATCGGGGAATATAATGTTATATTCCTTCAACTTCAGCATATGCGCGTTTTTTCAGACCTTTTTGACGGAATTGGTCAATATACGAAACATATGAATAATGCGGCTTCTCCCGAAGGAAACCCGGGGTTTAGCGATAATCCACTTGCTTGGCGTACAACCAGCACCAAGCCGTACTTGTTGATATTTGATGGCCTTGATGAGCTGTCACATGTTGACAACGTTGCTAAAGAACTCTCAAGAAAATTCTTACTTTCGGTAAATTTTCTTCTTGGGCAGCTAAACTCATCAGGGACCCATACAAAGGCTCTGGTCCTCGGTAGAGATAACGCATGTCAAGATGCTATGATTGAAGCAAATATTGGATTGGGAAAGTTGCTTAATGTAGCTCCCATCCATCCTTTGACAGAAGAGACGGTTCGACACTACGAATCAACAGATGAAACTCTCCATGATCCAGAAGGGCTTATGGTCGAAGATCAAAGGCTTACCTATTGGTATAGGTGGCAGGCCGTTAAAGGCCTCCATCACGTACCGGTTCCTGAAGCAGTTACCAATAAAGAGTTTGGAGAATTGAACTCCGAGCCTCTCTTGCTCCATTTATTGCTAATTTCTGATTACTCCGGCAGTAACTGGCGGGTTGCTGCGGCGAACAAAAACCTTATCTATCAAGATATATTTCAGAAGATTTTTGATAGAAATAAAAGGAAAGAAAATTTTCTGAGCGTTAAACTAACCTATGTTGATTTTACTGCTCTTTTAGAATGTCTTGGCCTAGCTTCATGGAGAGGTAATGGTCGAACCGGTGGCTCGAACAATTTTAGTGAACTTCGGAAGTTGCATTTGCGTCAGGAGAAGCGGTTTGGCAAATTGGAGGCCGCAGAACTGAAAAATGTCGCGATGCAAATTCACACGAGGCGAGGCTCTTTAGATGAAGAAGGGTTTGAGTTTATTCACAAGAGTTTTGGCGAGTATCTCGCTGGGAAAGGATTATTTTATGCTGGTCAAAAGCTCGCAGAAAGGTTGATGGGGGAATTTGAACCAGAAGATGTTGCGCTTGATTGGGTCAAGTTGATTTATGAGGCGCAAATTACCAAGCCAGTTTTGCAGTTTTTGATGAATGAAGCCAAGCTCTGGGCTGAAGGAAGGGATATGGAAGAGATCCTGAGTATAAAGGATCAATTGGAGACAATGTCCTCATGGTGTCTCCAATTGGGCATGCCCGTACACCGCCTAGAGGGCCGATATGATTTTTGTGAATTGAGTGAGTTACAAATCAATGCTGAGACTGCGCTGTTCTGTGTGCTTAGCGCTGTTTGCCAATGCCTTCCACCACCGAAAAAACACGAACCTGAACTACTTAAGAGGATACTTTCGGAACAACCGAGACAGCATATTTCTATCGAGGGAATGTCCCGAAATCCCGAATATTCACTTCAACTGGATACAAGTAGGATAAACCTTTCATGGCCAAGTAGTAATGCGCCTAATGAGTTTATTTCCAAGATGTCAAAAAGGCATGGAGCTCTAGGAGCGTTAGGTCGAATGAACTTTAGTAACATAAAGCTACACGGCGCTCAATTGGGAGGAGCAAATCTGGCAGAGGCGGAATTTGCGTTTTCGGATATCCATGGCGTGAGTTTCCCGGGAGCGAACCTGTCAGATGCAACATTCTTTGGCTCAACGATATACACTTGCAATTTTGTCGGGGCGAAACTCCAAGACACCAACTTGGCTGAGGCTGTAGTAGCTATCAGTAACTTGCGCGGAGCGAGGTTTATCGCTTCCGATGTTGAAAATACTGACTTTAATACCTGTGATTTTGGGGGATACGATGGGGCGCTTGCAGCGGAGCTTACAGAGGTGAGGAATTTGAAGGAAAAACAATTGTTGCAAAGTAATGGAGGCAGTAAATGCACTCTACCCGATGACATGCTTCATCCGACTCACTGGCCAGAGGCATCTAATCCTGATGAACTTGCTGTACACGAATGACAAAAAATCCGCCCAAGACGGAACAAAAGAAGTTCACTTTCCGTGAAACGTTTTTTGATGCTGTCACCCAAGTTCATGATCCGGAGCGAGAGAATTTTACCATGCCAAACGGAACAAATGTTTCAATTGAGCATGATCTCGGGGGCCTTGGCCTCATCCACCGCATCACGTTGGATCGCTGATAACTTTCAGCAGTGGCTGATCGCCTTAAATTTGGGCGGTCAGCCACTAAAGGAAACTCCTTTCTTAGATGCAATTGTGAGCAAGCCTGTACTACATCTCTGGCGTTTCCTTATTACCGTAATAAATTGCTGCGCCGTGCTCGAATGGAGTAATGTGAAAGTTGCGCCGCTGCGCCAGATTTACCGGCTAAATCTCGGCTTAGAACTGTAATGGACAGCAAACAATGAATTATTCACTCACACAGGTCCCGAACCGGAAGTAATTGCCGAGGCTGCTTAGCGTAAAACAAGTCCATTTCCTGGATTAGCTCTTTAGAAATTTGGTTCGGGGTTTCACCGTTGATTACTTTTCGGTGCATTTTTTCAAATACATTGTCAAAGGCCCAAGCACGACTCCTCCATGTGGCTTCTACTTCACTCAGCCACGGGATGGTTTCTTTGAGGAAATCGATGCATTGGTCTTCGATTGAATAACTTAGGCCGAGGCGTTCAGCTGCCCATGATCTAACAAGCCCATAAAGATAGTAGATTGGATCGCCTTGGGTTGACCTAAGATACATGGGCGGCACGGCTGCAGGCCCCTCTCCTCGCACCCTCCAGTTATGTAGGGTCGCGGATGTCACGTTTAACAAGGCAGCTGCTTGTGGCGACGACAACAACCACCAAGGTGGAATTTGCGGCCAATTGGCTGGTTCTTTGAACAGATTAGTTCCAGAATTTTTACTCATATTATACCTCAATTATTTGATGAATTGTTCGATCTAGATTGGTACGGCTTTCCGCCGCACATAAATTTCCCTTAAGTATACGACTGCGGCGGCGGTGCTTCGCGCCCGCCCGCCACCTATCGTGTTACTCACCTGATTGCGGTGGTTTCGCCGCACTTGAATCGCCCTGAATGCTGTCGGCAACTTCGTAGACTGGAACTTTTCGCCCATTTCGATTGTCGTGGAATTCACTCTTCCTCAGGAACGAAAATTTCACCATTGTGCTGAGAGCTTTACGCACTCTGGCCCGTTCAATTTCTTGGTCGTTACTTCGGTCAGCCTTGAGGCCGAACCCAATGTCGACCCCAAGTGCCTCAGCCGCAAGGTAACCTACCCAGTCTTTTGCCGCTTCAGAGGATTTCGCTGGACCATCCAGCTGCTCGATTGCGCGTTGAATTTTGAATTGGTCGTGTTCGGACAGGGGTTCAATACTCGGGGGCGTGTATTCGTGAACGACACCAACTGACTCACCATTGGCTAAGTGTTCGCCCCTCATCCTGCGCCAAACTGAATTTTCCGCTGGAGGAGAAAGGTTAGCCTTTCCATTTTCGACTCGAAAAACGGACTTTGCAGTTTTCTCGTCAATTCCGAGCTTCGTAGCGTCTTGGGGGGTGATTTTGTTAATGATCCGAGCCACACGGGCTGCGCCGATTAACGATCCCGCACCACGGACGCTATCAACATCAGCCTCTTGGCCGTTTGATTTCCGAATGTGGTGGACTAACCCAATCGCCGAATTTGTAGTGTCAGAAACTCGCCTGATTTCGGCAACGACCGCATTGATCGCCATGTTGTCATTTTCGTTCACAGCGTGACTGCCAACGAAGGGATCAATGAATACGACACCGATATTGTGTTTACGGATCTTGTTGATCATAGCTTCAGCTAGGTCGTTGTTAACTGTAAGCCCTTTTGGCCCCTGACTTGCAAATAGAAGCTGAAAGTCTCGGCCTGCGTCAACAAAAAGCCGTCCTTCGACTTCCTCTTGGGTCACTCCATGTGCTTGCATCGCTGCCACAATCCGGAGCTGCATCTCTTCGAGTGGGTCTTCGAGATTGATCAGCCAAACATTTGTTCGTTCATGTACCGTTTCGCCCAGAAGCGGTCGCCCGCTGGCGATGGCCAGCCCTTCCATAATTTGCAGGGCAGTCTTGCCAACACCTCCAGCTGAAGCAAGAACAGAGACAAAGCTTCTCAAATATGTGGTACCATAGATCCATTGGCGGCGCGGAATGTCTCGGGCATCGAACTTTGCAAAGACAGAGGGCCAGCTAGTTGACTTGGGAACGCTGAGGAAATGTTCTTCTGTGTTCGCGTATCCTTTCTCACGGGCGCCGTCTATCGCGGTCCTCACCTCTCTTATAGTTTCCTCGCGACTATACCCATTCAGCTGCCAATTGGTGGCCGTCGTTAGAATTGCATCATCGGGCCATCTACTGGCAACGTATGACCCAACAACTCGGACCATGTTGTCGTGCCAGTTTTTCCCTTCAAGCATATCTGAAACAGCAAGATCGCGATCTAGGGAACCTTGGGAGTAGCCACCTTGTGAACCGTGGGGGGTGGTGACTTTGGTTGCTGAAGAGGAGAAGTGGTCGAGTAGGTCAATGATAGCAGCCATCAGATCAGCCCCCCTGTATGGAATGTTGTCACTTCAGGGACATAGCCACGATTGATTTTTGCTTGGCTTGGGTACGCCACAGTTCCTGCAAGACGCATGATGCGGCTTGGATTGACTACTGCACGGTCTGTTCCGAGTGTTTCTGCGATACTTTTTTGAAGAGACCTCCAAACACTGAGATCACGACACGGCTCGTCTAGCTCCCAATAGCCGTGAACGCGAAGCCAAGGAACCGTTCCGGTATTTACAAAAAAATCCGGTTGGTGAGGGGTGCAGTTGGTGATCGCCGCGGACCCATTTTTATCGTCGGCATCAGCAAAACAAAAGAAAGCGGCGACGATGTCGTCGTCTGTAGCCGCTCCTATGGTATTTGAAGCAACCGGATTCACGCAGGCGTAAAGGTTCCAACCTTCTGCGTTTAATCTTGTTACATGAGCAGATGCTGCGTCGATGTCTTGCCATGCAAACTTCTGGCAATCAGCAGATTGTCCGGCTGCCAAAGCACGGATTTCCAGCAGAGGGCTTTCTTCAATTTCCGCCCACCTGTAGGTGAGTGTTTGTAAAAAGTTGGTGATTGTGGATTGATCTGGTTCTGGGGATATTGCCATTTTTTCCTGTTTTTCCAAATGTACGGCGTGGGTTGTCTGAACTAATTCCGAGACTAGCCATGCCAAAAACGTTGAATTAGTTATTTGAGAAAATGCGCGTTGGCTGCGTTTCGTTGGCTTCCAGCCAGGCATTCACTGCCTGTCTGCGGTAAATAATTATACGGCCAACTTTTACACGGGAGGGTCCAACGCGAAGCGCGTGCCACCTACTGAGAGTTCGAGCGGAAACGCCTAGCAGCTCCGCGACTTCAGAGGGTTTGAGGGTTTCGTTTTGTGATGCCATTTTCTGGGGTCTCCAAGGTTTCTATTACTGACAGATATAGACAACCGAAGACTCTACGTCTTCCCCAATATTTCCATTTCCCGAAGTCAACTAGTTGTAATCATTGATTTAATTTCGGGAAATCGAGATCTATTTCCCGAAATCAGACTTGACAGTCAGTGCTGAAAAGCTATTGGCGGCGTTTCGAAGTGGGTCATCCATCAGATGGGCATAACGCATAGTTGTCTGATGTTGAGAATGTCCCAACAGCTTACCAATCGTCTCCAGCGTTTCGCCGCTTGAGACCAAGATGGATGCAAATGAGTGTCGCAGATCGTGAATGCGAAGGTCGGGGATTTTGACTTCAGCCCTCAGCCATCGCCAGGGGCGGTTAAGGTCGGGCATGTGCGTTCCCTTAGATGTCGGGAACAAAAGTTCATCCTCGGCCACATCGTGCATTCCTCGCAGCAAGAGCAGTGCTTCACTAGATAACGGAACCCTTTTCCGCTTCCGGTCCTTGCTCTTATGTGGCGGGCGGTTCCAAATCCCCTGTTCTAAATCTAGGTCTTCCCACTCAAGGCCAAGAACTTCTCCACGTCTGGCACCAGTCAGGATTAGCATTCGGATTGCGTTTGCTGCTTTTTGGTTGGGCATCTTGTCCAAAGCAGTGAAAACCCGGTCATATTGATCTACGGTAAGATATTTTTCACGACGATGTTCATCATTGCGGTGGAACCCCGTTGCAGGATTTTTTTCAATCCATTTCCACCTGATCGATAGGTTGAGGGCCTTTCTCAGCACCTCAAGCACACGATTTGCGCGGGTGGGTGTCTTCTCACTGATCTTTGCGTGCAGGCGATCTATCTGACTACTACTCAGCTCCCTGACTGCAACGGTGGCAAGGTTAGGAAGTATATAATTGATCCACATGCCCCTCTGGTCCGTTTGACTCCTTGGCGACAACTTCGGGAAATGATACTTTTCATAATCAGCCCAGAGGTCGCGAACTGTCGGAGCTTCGCGGCGTTCATTTCTCTCTACTAGGGGGTCGACCCCTTGATCTACTAGGCGACGTAGCTCACGGGCCTTTTCACGAGCAGCAGCAGCGCTCCAGACTGGTGACTTGCCAATCGTAAATCGACGCTCTCTTTTGTTGATATGGTAGTTGAGAATGAAAGCTTTAGCACCTGCCTTGGTGACTCTTAAGCCAAATCCAGGGTGTTCGGTGTCATAATAGATTTTTTGTTTCGCAGACGGGATGGTCGCCTTTTTGACGAATGTTTCATTTATTTTTGGCATTACGTGTCCGTCCTGTGTCCGGCAAAAAGAGAGCAGTTGATGGCATTCTGTGACTCTTTGCGTCAACTAAAGTTTGTTCAATTTCCCGAAATCAAAGGGAAATATGACCATTTATTCAGAAAACCTCAGGATCAGCACGCAGGCTCATAACCTGAAGGTCGTAGGTTCAAATCCTACTCCCGCAACCAATTATACTGATTTAGATCAGTAGCTTAAAGGCCACCTTCGGGTGGCCTTTTGCTTTGGTGAAATAGGTGGTGCTACGTTGGT
>Ga0209395_1008728_pt1 | contig 10244 bp, 9 predicted proteins | sample GOMGulsemesocosm_3_FD_184635 | JGI IMG/M metagenome (GOLD analysis project Ga0209395, IMG submission 184635) | Methane-oxidizing microbial communities from mesocosms in the Gulf of Mexico - GOM9D Gulf of Mexico (SPAdes) (version 2) | ecosystem: Environmental > Aquatic > Marine > Cold seeps... | reverse complement strand
AACATCGGCTGTCAGTGCCGGAATTACTGGCAAGTTAAAGACAATGGTCTCTGGCTTAACTTTAAAATTCTTACCACTTTGAGTAATGCCACGAATATTCAAATCGACTCGATACTCGCCAGCACCCTTGGTAGGAGAAACTTCACTTATCCAAGCGTTTTCAGCAGGGTCATAAGCCACAGATTGAATAATCGTATTATCATCTGGGCTTTTGATCTTGGCTATGACTCTAGAACGCTCAGTATCAAGATTATCCGATAAAGGCTTCACTTCAATCCGATAAACCTGCTTATCTTCATCTGCTCGATGATTGATTTCAACAGGCTGAATCATCGTCATTGAGAAGCTACGCTTACGCTGAAAGGTACGTCCCTCCGCGATGACATCAATTTGATATTGGCCCAGTTCTTTTAAGCGGTAAAGACCTTCACGATAAATCCCATCACTGGGTGGATTCTCAGGATCTGATAAAATTTTACTGCCTTCGCGACCACTGGCAGTAACAACCGCCATAGTCATATCAGTGAGTCGTAAGATCTCAACCTTTTCAATCACCTCACCCGCATTAGTCAGCTTAATTTCTACATCAAGCCGATCTCCAGGAAAGATGGTTGCAGGAATACCTTCAACACTAAGCGCCAAGTCAGATAGAATCGTTACTCGATTGGATGGGTCTAGATCAGCCTCAGCAACCCAGGTGCCGGTCTCTGGTTGTTTAATAGTGACCAGATCAAAATTAATATCTTTATGCCAGCGTACGGATTCGGGATGTTCTAATTCGGTAAATTTATTCCCTGCGGGGGTTAATAATGCAGTTTCCTGCGCTCCTTTAGAACGCTTAAAAATAAGTGCGGTAAATTCCTTAACGCTGCCATCAATAACAAAAGTATTGTCTTCCATTGGCACTTGTTCAGCAGGGACTGCGCGATCAAAGGCGCGCAGAAAAGCCTTCATTAACTCCTCAGCATTTCCCGCTTCCGAATATAGACCGTCAGTTTCCAAGGCAATTTGCTGCAATAAGGTTTTATCCGCAAGATCCGACAGCGCTAGGGTATGAACATTGGCCCCGGCAGAGCGGTATTTATCTAATACTTCTACCATCAACTTTTGACGTTCAGCATTATTGATACGCTCAGCATTTGAATCCTGATCCTCCGCCATATCGACTTTACCATCAGTCAATAAGATAATACTTTGCTGAAAACCACTATCTGCCCTTAACCCCCAAGCTGCATCATTTAATGCTCCGACTAAATTTGTACGCAAACCTAAAGAGGATATATCAACGGCTGCTTTCAAAGCCTGCTCACGCCATACTTCATCCACCTGAGCGACAGGAACTAAATTATTAACATAGCGACCAAAGGTCCAAATACCCGCTTGGGCGCCTTCAGGCATTAGATTTAATAATAAATTAAGCGCAGGAATACGCAGATTATTCGGGTCAGTTTGTTTCATACTGCCCGAGATATCGATAATAATACGAACATCAAAAGGGAGGCCCTTATCATCACCTTCAGCTTCATTGAGCGCGAAGGCATAGTTCGTAAATAACAAACCCGACAATAAAAGGAAGGCAATAAGCCTCCCCCCCGAATACATAAGATCTCTGAGCATTTTCAGAACTCCATCAGGGGGAAATAACTTATAAGGTCGACTCTAAAACACGGCGACCGTTTTCTGTAATGTGCCAACGGACACCATCTTTACCACTTACTTTACCCGCGAGACTGCGAACAGTAAGTACATTTAACGTTTTTAGGACAGTAGTTTCATCCTGATTAACCTCCCGACATAGACCCGCCAATGAGCGGAAGATAAAGCGCCCACTAGAAAGAATTTTCAGCACACTATTTGAAGTGACATCCAACTCAGCCTGCATCGTCATAATCTGAGGATCTTGAACACTTATATCTTGCTCCGTTTCCGTATCGATCAAAGGCAATAAATTCGTTTGAATTAAGCGTAGGTCCTGCTGAACTTCCTCAGCACGCTGCTTAGCTACCTTAGCTTCGTTAAAGATTCGATCCGATAAGTTATCAATAACAAAACGGGACAATAACGCCGAAATCAAGCAAAAACCGGTAAAAATCAGTAAACGAGAAGGATCACCTTGGCTTTCCAATACCAGCTCACTATTCACCAAATCTAGCACCACCGGCACTAAGAACGAAGCGCCAACACCTACCACCAGAAAGCGCGGTAAACTTGATGCATCCGGATCTTTTTCTCCGTATAGATAATAATTGACTAAGCCACCAAAAATGCCGGCTAGTAGCATGACTGTTGCCATGATAAAGATATGATTTGCCATTTCTTGACCTCTCATCCATTAGAGTGCGAATTCATTTCGCTCCCTAAATAAAGCTCCACTTACAATAGACAAACGCAGCGACATCGAGCGTTCCTGCTTTAAAACTAGCAAAGAATTCTAATTTCGCCAGAGAGAATGAGAAAAAAATGAAAAAATTGAATGAGTTAGCGCTATTTATGGTAAATAGCGCCCATTATGTCAGTCATTTTGCGGAGAGATTTTAGCTCGTAAGAAGTTAAACAATGACAGGAGTGACATTAGAATCAGACCGATAAATAGCCCTGCTAACATATAGATCACAGCATCTAAGATAGAGGCATCGGTTTCTAAAAAACTACGAAAGATAATGACAATAAAAGCGGGCGCGTAGTTGGCAGAATCCGCCGCTAAGACATCGCCATCCAAAGGTGCCGGGGTAAATAACAGTACTACCCCCAGTATCCGTACAATCGCTTTCAAATCTTTCTGCTGCAGCCAGAAAAACATTTTATCCCAAGCCCAAAAACAGACCAGCGCACACATAAAGTACAATACCCACTGAATTGCGCCTTCAAACATTATGCTTTCCATATAATGTGGCTCTGCCACTCCTCCTCAGGCACCTTATCGTCAGGTACGCCTTTTCCTTTGAGAGAAACCTCAGCCTTATGAACGGAATCAGGATCACCGCTAATTAAAGGATGCCAATCATAAAGTGGCTTACCTTCAGCGACCAAGCGATAAGCACAAGTATTTGGCAACCAGTGGAAACTCTCAGCTTGTTCTGGTGTTAACCAAATACACTCTGGGACCTTCACATTTCGAGTTTGATAAACCGTACAAGAACAATCCTTTTTATCCAGATAGCGACAGTGAATATCCGTGTAATACACCTCATCAGTATCTTCATCTTCCAACTTATGCAAACAACAACGGGCACAGCCATCACACAATGACTCCCATTCTTGTTTTGACATCTGCTTTAGGGTTTTTGTTTCCCAGAACGGCTTAGCACTCACTCGTCTTCATCTCGCTTACAAAATACGTCCAATCCTAATCCCAGCTTTTCCTCGGGTGGAGGCATCTGCAGATAAAAACCGTTATTTTCGATCTCTGACAGCACCTTAGAAGCCTCAGCGCGCGCCAATTTACGATCTTCCGTAATAATTAGCTTAGTCACTAGCTCAGGGCGACCGAATGTCTCTAACAGTGCTTCTGGCACTTTTGACAAATCATCTTTTAATGAGACATATAAATACATCTCTTCTTTACGACGACTTTTATAAATATTACACAGTTGTTTGTTCATAAGAATTGTATCTTAAGTCTCTAAATCACAGCTTGATCTTCTTGCTGTAAATAACTCAGCAAGTCTTCGCCAATTTCAATCTTCCGCCAGCCCAATAATGGCTCGGGTAGATGATAAGGGCCGCGAGGATAACCAGAACGCAACAAGGCTTCCAGTGTTTTCTTTTTAACTAACATATCTGCGGGAATGTCGATACTGTCAGCACGTTCAGTCACGGCTTTTTTCATCACTTTTAGTGTATCTCCCGCCTGAGAAGATAAAGGTTTTTGCAAAACATCAGGCCACAAAGACTCATCCGCTGACTTGGCCTGCTCAATCAAAGCTAATGCTTGCTCCCCAGCGCGCTGACGAACATGAGGCTTCATTCCCGCACGAGACAAATCGCCTTGATGAACAGGTTGATAACGTGCCATATTCCACATTACATTATCAGCAACGACTTGTGATCGCGGCACATTCCAAAGCCGTGCAACCTCTTCTCGCCAAATAGCTAAGCACTGCAGAACATACTGCTCTTGCGGACGTAGTTTCCAGGCCAACTTCACTTTTCGATATTGCTGACTGTAATCATCACTAATCTGACCTAGCTCGATTAAGCGACGACAATCTTCTTGCCACCAAGGTAAGCGCCCTAAATCCGCCAATAGCGACAGCAAACGCTCATAGCATTGATGCAAATAAAAGACATCCGCTACGGCATATTCAATTTGCTGTGGTCGCAAGGGTCGCTGCAACCAATCAGAGCGTGTTTCGCCCTTATCGATATCAATATCCAATACCGCTTTAACCAAGCGCTGAAAGCCCATAATGCCGCCCAGACTCGCCAAAGCTGCACCGAGCTGCGTATCCGCCACAGGGCTTGGAATGGTACCGGTTAGACGATGACACACCTCCAAATCTTCAGAGCAGGCGTGAAATACCTTCACAAGATCAGGATTATCTAATAGCTCAGCAAAACTGCTCCAGTCACTAATCTCTAAAGGGTCGATCAAATAGCAGCTGCTATTATCCGCTACCTGTATCAAGCCAGCTTTAGGGAAGAACGTCGAGGTACGAACAAATTCTGTATCGAGGGCAATAAAGTCTAATTCTTGCCACGCCTGGCAATAAGATGCCAAATCGTTATCGGTTGTAATCCAAATTGGCTGAGGAATAGAGTTCAATTGTTTAATACTCACTTAAGGGGTTTCATTTTAATGCGTTTAACTCATCACTCGCCGACCAGAGAGAGCATGATTTAAGGTACCACCATCCACTAGGTCCAATTCGCCGCCCATAGGTATCCCATGAGCAATTCGACTCACGACAACCTCCTCAGGTAGCATATCCATAATAAATTGAGCGGTCGCCTCACCTTCAACAGTAGGATTGGTGGCAACAATAACTTCTTTAATACCCAGAGCCTCGACCTTGCGTTTTAAATCCGCTAGCCCCAATTCACTAGGACCAATACCATCAATCGGCGAAAGGTGACCATATAAGACAAAATATTGCCCGCTAAAATCAACCCCCTGCTCCAGCGCTAATACATCGGAAGGTGACTCAACGACACATAAGGAATCAGTTGAACGCTGAGAATCACTGCAAATAGGACATAAGTCTGCTTCAGCATAATTTCGACACGAGCTGCAATGCGATAATTTATTCATCGCCTGTTGTACGCTATTACTCAAGCGCTCAGCACCAAGCCGGTCTTTCTCTAATAAATACAACGCCATGCGCTGGGCTGTCTTTGGCCCAACCCCGGGTAATATTTGAAAAGAATCGATCATTTGCTGCAAGGATGCAGGCAATTTCATAACCATACTAACAAGCCATACTCAGTTTCAGAAACAGACAAAACACCTTAGAACGGTAGTTTCATACCCGGTGGCAAACCCATACCCGCGGTCATAGAAGACATCTGAGTTTGGTTTTTCTCTTCGATTTTACGCACAGCATCATTAACGGCCGCGGCTAATAAATCTTCCAAAAGTTCTTTATCTTCACTCATCACACTATCATCAAGCTCAACACGCTTAACATCATGACGACCCGTCATGGTGATTTTCACTAATCCAGCACCGGACTCACCGGTTACTTCTGAATTAGCCAACTCTTCTTGAGCTTTTTGCATCTTTTCTTGCATTTGCTGGGCTTGCTTCATCAAATTGCCCATTCCACCTTTAATCATGACTCTTCCTCTTTTAAATTTATTTAAACTGCGACTGTTTTTATGAGTCAGCAATTCCTAATGGGCGAATTGAACCTTCAATAATATGCGCTTCAAATTCTGCCACTAAACTTTGTACATACTCATCTTCAATAATCGCATGCCCAGCTTGAGCAAATCGCTCAGCCACTAAACGAGTACGCCTTTGATGGGGCGTCTCACCTCGAGGTAATTGCACATGCATTATCAATTGCACAGACAAACCCGTAATATCACATAAAACCTGCTCAATACGCTGTCGCTGAGCATCATTAAATAATGCCCCCTGATCAGGATCTACGTCCATAAGTAATTGATTTTCATGGCGACTGATTAAGGCACTATTCAGAGCAATCGCCATTGGCATACCCGCTAACGGAAGATGCCTAACCCACTGCCACCAATTCAATGCTGACAATTGATCCCAATCAAAATTGAATGCAGGCTCAGGTACAATATCTTTATCCGCCTGAGCAGCTACCTCAGTGACAACCTCAGCCGCCTTAACAGGTAACGGATTATTCAGTAAATCAGCCGCACCGATTTTCGCTACTACGGGACTAGGAGCCTCAACTGCTGCCACAGCGACTGGCGCTTCATGTACAGGCTCTTCATAAACTGGAGCTGCAAAGGTGGGCGCCATAACGGGAACTTCAACAGCTACCTCTTCAATAATTGCACTCTCAACAACTACGTCTTCAACAGCTACATGCTCAACAACAAGCGCTTCAACATTATTAACTACTGGCTCAGGCGCTACTTCCGAGTCAGCTAATGGCTTTTTTTCTTCTGCACTCACTTCAACCTGAATACTTCCCGGCGCTTCTAATGAACCGACCAAATCAAGATTAACCGGTGCACTATTAACCGGCTTGAATGCCAGCATGCGTAATAGAATCATTTCAAACCCTTGGCGAGGATCTGCCGCCAAAGGTAAATCTTTACGTCCGACTAAGGCAGTCTGATAAAATAGCTGAATGTCCTCAGCTCTCATAGCCGCGGCAAGCTGAACGATAGCGGCTTTATCACCTTCACTATTATCGATAGAACTCGGCGCAATCTGGGCAACTGCCACTTTATGCCAAAGTTGCATCAATGCCTGCACCACCTCGTCATAATCTGGCCCATGTTCGGCCATAGACGCAACCAGGGCCAATAGTTCTGCAACCTGTCCAGTAGCCAATATTTCAGCCAATTTAAATACACGACCACGATCAATAGTGCCTAGCATGGCATTGACCTGATGCTCGAAGACTTCCCCTTGACCATAAGCAATAGCCTGATCCGTCAAACTCAAAGCATCACGCATACTCCCTTGAGCAGCTCGGCCTAACTGCCAGAGTGCTGAATCCTCATAGGCAATCCCTTCAGCTTTAAGAACTTTCTCAAGGTAAGTCACGACACGCTCTGGTGTCATATTTTTTAAGCTAAACTGTAAGCAGCGAGATAAGACTGTGATCGGCAGCTTCTGCGGATCCGTCGTCGCTAACAAGAATTTCACATGCTCAGGGGGTTCTTCTAATGTTTTAAGCAGGGCATTAAAACTGTGGGTAGACAACATGTGCACTTCATCGATCAAGTACACTTTATAGCGACCACGGGTTGGCGCGTATTGAACGTTATCCAATAACTCTCGAGTATCTTCGACCTTGGTGCGCGAGGCGGCATCCACCTCGATCAAATCAACAAAACGACCTTCAGCAATTTCGCGGCAAGAAGAACACTCACCACACGGCGTCGCACTTACTCCCTGCTCACAGTTTAAGCATTTGGCAAGAATTCGTGCAATCGTCGTTTTACCCACACCACGAGTACCGGTAAATAAGTAGGCATGGTGTAAACGCTGATCGTTCAAAGCATTAATTAGGGCGCGCAGCACATGTTCTTGACCCACCATTTCGGCAAAGAAACGAGGACGCCATTTACGCGCAAGTACCTGATAACTCATGAAAAATCCGTCAATAATTTGATCTTAAGGGCTTATCATAGCGGGAAATGAGAGGAAAGTCAGAAACAATTAAATCAGAAAGACGAACAAAGATAACAACAGGAAAATAATTGGAGATGACCCCTACCAGCCACACCTCGGCACACGAATCCACTACTACCGTTGCTCCCTTCCGGGCCTGGCGGAGTTTGCAGTATCTCGTTGCGAAGGGACCGATAAGGACCACCATAACAGACTGCGATTTAAGCGATGCCTAAATGCTGGTGGCTATTATCCTCATCAAAAGAATAAAAGCAAGCCAAATTAACAACTTAGCCGTTTTTTATAGATATTAAACGTTTTCGTCCAACATCCGCATTAAACCGTTCTCAATAACTTCCGCACGGGATAGGCCCAACTCTTCCGCCAAAGCATCCAATACCTCAACGATATCGGAATTCAACTTCACTTCAATACGATGCATGCCTTTATGCTTATCGCGATTACGCTGTAAACGCTTACTCAACTTTAGTTGAGTACTGCGATCGTAAGGACTGGTTTTAGGTCGTCCACGCTCAGGGCGGGAGAACATATCGATCGTTGTGCGATCGTCTTGCTGAATAGACATAGTAATAACAAACACTTGAGAGCCGGCCATTATCCGAAAAAGAACAAAAAAAGCAATACTCAACATGCAATCTCTCTTGCTAAAAGCGCACCTTAGCCCTAACTTAGAAGGTAATGAATCATGAAAATGCAAAAAATAAGGACACTTCATGCCAAAGCCTGGGATAAAACCAAGCCCGTTACACGCAGATCAAGTTTCAACTCGCATAGACCCGCAACAACTTGCTTTCAAAAGTTCTGCTGAATTACAGCCTTTTAATGGCGTTCTTGGCCAAGAACGCGCAGAAAATGCCATACGCTTTGGCGTGGGCATGGATCGACCCGGCTATAACATCTATGCAATGGGTGAAAACGGTACCGGTCGCTCCTCTTACATCCGAGAATACCTCAAAGAACAAGCAGCCAAACAGCCCGCGCCTAGCGACTGGTGCTATGTTAATCATTTTGCAAACCCCAGAGAACCTAAGGTTTTAGAACTACCACCAACACAAGCCTTAGCGTTCAAGAGTACTCTCGATGAACTAATCAACAATTTACTGGCTACCTTCCCCGCTGTATTTGAACACCCTAGTTACCAGCAACAAAAATCGACAATCGACCATGGCTTCAACCGTAAATATGACAAAGCCTTAGAACTGGTAGAGAAAGAAGCACTGAAAGCGAATACTGCCGTCTTTAGAGATTCATCTGCCATCAGCTTTACACCAATGAAAGATGGTAAAGCTCTGGATGAAACAGAATTTACCCAACTTGAAGAAAGTGAACGAGAGTCCTTTCATCAAAACATTGCAACTTTAGAACAGTTTCTCAATGAGGCCTTATCAGAGCTGCCACAATGGAAACGAGAGTCGACGAATGAATTACGTACATTAAACCAAAATACAATCAACGAAGCGCTTGTCCCATTATTAGAACCCATAGAAGAAACCTACTTAGAATTCCCAACGGTATTAAAATTTTTATCCACGATGCGCGAGCATTTGCCTAAAATAATACTAGAAGAGCTGATCGATGAGCGCATCTCTGAAAACAGAGATGAATACGTAAAGCGCATCATATTAGAAGAAACAATACAGCCTAATATTGCCGTTTGTCACGACCACAGTGAAGGCGTACCAGTAATCTATGAACCTCATCCAAGCTATGGCAATTTATTTGGTCGCATAGAGTTTTCTAGTGACCAAGGGGCACTTACCACCAACTACCGCAAAATCAGCCCAGGCTCCCTACACAAGGCGAATGGCGGCTTTTTAATTCTGGATGCTGAAAAATTATTGGCCGAACCTATGGTTTGGGATGCTCTAAAGCGAGCAATAAAATCCCAACAATTAAAAATGGAGTCGCCATATTCTGAGCTAGGGCTTGTATCGACCACGACATTACTACCAGGCGTCATCCCCCTTAACATCAAACTGGTACTGATTGGCTCTCGCAACGTTTATTATCTATTGCAAGAATACGATGAAGACTTCAATGAGTTATTTCGCACCTTAGTAGACTTTGATAGTGAAATTCCTCGCACTAGCGAACATATCCACGCATTTTCTCGCCTATTAAAAAGCAGGATTCAAGAACAACAGTATGCTGACATAAGCGATGTCGGAATTGCTCGCCTCGTTGAATACAGCTCTCGCCTTGCCGAAGATCAACAATATTTAACCGCCAGAATTGGCGACTTATTTGAATTACTCGCGGAAGCAGAGTTTTTACGCAAACTTGAATCCAGCCCTTTAGTTGAAAAACGTCATATTGATCAAGCACTGAGCGCAAAAGAAGAACGCACCGGTAGAATTTATGATCGCATCCACCAGCAAATGCTCGATAACGTTATATTAATCGAAACCGAGGGCGAAGCTATTGGCAAAGTGAACGGCCTCACTGTCATGACCGTGGGCGA